>Ga0192245_10393_pt1 | contig 19878 bp, 9 predicted proteins | sample Koala_Koa27_M3_FD_131238 | JGI IMG/M metagenome (GOLD analysis project Ga0192245, IMG submission 131238) | Enriched cells from koala feces incubated with labeled cellulose particles, San Francisco Zoo, California, United States - Koala_Koa2-7_M3 ...
TATTACTTCTCTGTGCCAGGACGACAAAGGACTGATGTGGATCGGCACTTGTGACGGACTCAATATCTATGACGGTCAGGAGATCGAAGAGTTTAAGACCCGTGACAAGGAGGATTACTTATCCGGCAATCAAATTGATAATATTATCTATACCGGCAACGATACTTATTGGTTCCAGACCTATTATAGCCTGATTCGTCTGGACCGTAAAACGAACTCCATTACACGCTTTAATGAGTTTCAGAAACTCTTCTTGATGAATAAGGATAATCATGGCACCTTGTTTATCATTAAAGACACCAACTGCATCTATTATTTTCATAAGAAGGAAGGCATCTTTAAGAAAATCAATGTGACTGGTATCCCGATATCGGATGTCATTACTTTCTTCTTTGATAAAAATAACCGTATGTGGGTGATGATGAAAGGGTATAATCGGTGTTATGACCTGCAACAGGACCCTCTGACGGAGAATATCACTTTAGTATCGCAGAAAAGCGGTTTGGATCATCACACGCCATTGATTTGTAGCTTTTACGATGACGCCGCCGTTTACTACGTGGATAAAGAATACAATCTCTATGCCTTTCATATTGAGAGTAAAAAGAATGAATTTATAGCTAACCTGGGAGCGAACATACAGGCGCATGACAAGATTTCCTCCATTGTTAAATATCATGATAGCTTTTTTGTCGGCTTAATGATGGACGGTGTTCTGGTGTTGGAAAGGCAAAAAGACAGCGGTGAATATCAGATTCAGACCTTACCTATAAATAGCGGAACATTCAGCCTGATAAAAGACCGCTTTCAGGATGTTGTCTGGATTGGTACGGATGGGCAGGGCGTTTATCTTTACTCAAATCCTCTTTATTCTATAAAATCGGTGGTACTGAATAACTATACCGAAAAGATAGAACGGCCCGTGCGTGCTTTGCTGCTTGACAAGGAGCGTACTTTTTGGATCGGTACCAAAGGGAATGGTATACTTAAAATCTTTGATTATGAGGTACAAAAGAATATCTCGGACTGTCGCTCGGAGATACTGACAACATCGAACAGCGGTTTAGGCAGTAATGCGGTCTACTGTATCAGAGAAAGTAACCGTAACTTGCTATGGATCGGTGATGAAGAAGGACTGAACTTTTATTCGTATCGCGAACGCCGTATCAAGAAACTTCCTCTCTGGATTGATAATGAGGAATTCAAATACATACATGATATTTATGAAACGGAGGACTCGGAATTGTGGCTGGCCAGTGTGGGGATGGGAGTAGTCAGAGCGCGTATCGGAGGTACACCGGATCATCCGGTTCTTGAAAATGTGCAACGATATGTGGTCAATGGCGGAGAATTCGGCTCTAATTACTTCTTTACGATCTGCAAGGGGGACAGTCTGAACCTGTTGTTCGGCAATATGGGATACGGGGTATACCGCTTCAATGAAACGATCAACGGATTGGAACCGCTGACCACTCATAAGTATGAGAATATGAACTTGAACAAGGTAGTACCTATTATAAAAGATGATGCGGACAATTATTTGATCGGTACTACTTATGGAGTCATTAAGTATGCCTCAGAAAACTCTTATCAACTGTTTAATGCGAAAGACGGTTTTCTGAACAGTACTATCCATGCCATTCTGAGGCATTCGTCCGATAACTTCTGGCTGAGTACGAATCAGGGATTGATTAATTTTGATACCAAAAGAAATGTATTCCGCTCTTACGGCTTTGGCGACGGGCTTAAAGTCGTCGAATTTAGTGACGGAGCTTCCTACAGAGACCCGCAAACGGGTATACTGTTTTTTGGAGGAATCAACGGCTTTGTAGCTATTCAGGCAGACGGACGTCCCGAACAGCTTTATATGCCTCCCATCTACTTTGACAAACTCTCTATCTTTGGAGAACAATACAATCTTGGAGAGTTTATCACCCGTAAAAAGGAGAATGAAGTATTGAATCTGAAATACGATCAGAACTTCTTTGCTGTTTCATTCACCTCTGTCGATTATCTGAACGGAAATAACTGCACCTATTCTTATAAACTGAAAGGATTGAGTGACCAGTGGATTAATAATGGTAAAGAAAGTTCTGTCTCTTTCACGAACATGGCTCCCGGCGAATATACGTTATTGGTGAAGTACTACAATAGTGTATTCGATAAAGAAAGTGAAGTCTATTCTTTGTTGATACGGATCGGTGATCCGTGGTATGCCTCTTGGTGGGCGTATCTCATTTATTCTTTATGTCTGCTTATGATAGCCGCCATGCTGGTACGCTCATTCATTCTCCGCACCAAACGGAAAAAGCAGGAACTGCTGAATGAAATAGAGAAACGCCATCAAAAGAATGTATTCGAGTCGAAACTTCGTTTCTTCACTAATATAGCTCACGAGTTCTGTACCCCGTTGACTCTTATCTACGGTCCTTGCGGACGTATCCTTTCATCAAAAGGACTCAGTAAATTCGTAGTCGATTATGTTCAGATGATTCAGACGAACGCGGAACGTTTGAATAACCTGATTCACGAACTGATCGAATTCCGCCGTATCGAAACCGGAAACCGGGAAGTGAGGATCGAAGCCCTGAATGTATCTTCCTTAATGAAAAATACGGCAAAAACCTTTGTCGATATGGCTAAATCCCGGAATATCACGTTCCTGAGCAAGATACCCGAGCAAGTTTCCTGGAACTCAGACAAAGGTTTTCTGAATACTATTATTATCAATCTGATATCCAATGCCTTCAAGTATACTCCGGATGGGAAAAGTATCAAAATAGAAGTGGATACAAACGATGAAAACCTGCTGGTTCTCCGGGTTGCTAATGAGGGAAGTACGATTAAAGAAGAAGACTTTCAATATGTTTTCAACCGTTATGCTATCCTGGATAGCTTTGAAAATCAGGATGAAAAGAACTTCTCCCGTAATGGGCTGGGACTTGCCATTTCCTACAATATGGCGAAATTGCTGAATGGTACGCTGAAGGTGGAAAATACGCCTGACGGCTGGGTATTGTTTACTTTGTCATTGCCTCCGCTGGAAGTGACTACCGGCGTATCGTCTTCTAAACGAATCACTTCGGAATACATTCCAAAAATAGAGTCGCAACTGGTGCTGAAACTTCCTCACTATGAATTTGACAAGATGCGGCCTACATTGCTGGTGATTGATGATGAACTGGAAATGTTGTGGTTCATCGGGGAAATCTTCTCTAACGATTTTAATGTGGTCACCCTGCAGGAGCCGGAACGGGTGGAGCAGGTATTGAATGAAGTTTATCCGAATGTGATCATTTGCGATATCATGATGCCGGGAGTTGGCGGTATCGAATTGACGAAACGGATTAAGTCGGTGAAGGAAACGTCACATATACCTATTATTATGGTTTCCGGCCGGCATGAAATGGAACAGCAGATGGCTGCACTTTCTGCAGGAGCCGAGATGTATATCACCAAACCGTTTAATGCCGAATATCTCCGTATCTCTGTTTGTCAGATGTTGGAACGTAAGGAAGTACTGAAGGATTATTTCAGTTCAGCAATCAGCTCTTTTGAAAAGACAGATGGTAAACTGACACATAAGGAATCGAAAAAGTTCCAGCAATCTGTTCTGAAGATTATCAATGACCACATTCAGGAGAAGGAACTGACTCCCCGTTTCATAGCCGATCATTTGGCTATCAGCGTTCGCAGCCTTTACCGGAAAATGGAGGAGATGGGGGAAGAAAGTCCTACGATTATGATTAAGGAGTGTCGTTTGCATGTAGCGAAAGATTTGCTGCTGAAAACGAAAAAGACGATTGATGAAATTGTATTCGAAGCCGGATTCTCTAATAAGGTCACTTTCTTTAAAGTATTCCGTGAAAAGTACGGATGCACGCCAAAAGAATTCCGGACCAAACACTTGGAAGAAGTGCAATAATCAGTCCCTTCTGTTGACTGTCTGTATAGCATAACGAGACTTTTCCCGGAAGGTGAAGAGTCTGATTACACTGAGAGAATATGCTCTATAGCAGGTTTGTAAGCGAGTAAATGTCTATGCCAAAAAAGTAAATAAGAAGTTCGTTTTCCTGTTATCGATATTCTGAATCTTATCTCAGCCTTCATTGCGGGGAATTTAACTTTTAAAGAAAACCGGAATATTATCAAATCATGCCAAAATAGTAAATATCCCTGCCGTGTGGCATAAAACACGAAGAAGGAAAACTCAGAATTTTGGCAAACACGCTAATTTTGCTGATGCAATAAAGAAGCAGGAATATATATAATATGTTTAACTAAATATCTCATGAAACTATGAATCAACAACACGATCCTCCACTTAATTTATTTAAGTATGCAATGATTCCTTTTTACCTTTTATTTCATTTTGTTTGAATTAAATTTAATATCTTATGAAACCTAATTTATTTATGAAGCGTAAGCTTGAAATCGGACTTACCTTATTAATAGGGATGTCTGCCTTTTGGGGTTGCAACAATGACTTGGCTCCGATACGCCAAAATCAAGCCTTACCTCCCGATTTGAGTAAACACTCTGTTTTCGAAAGTTTCTCTCCCGACAGTGGTGGTATCGGAACACAGTTAATCATCCGTGGAAAAAATTTCGGTTCCGATCCAAGTTATGTGAAGGTCACTGTAAATAACAAGGAAGCAGCTATTGTAGGAATGGACGATGAGGTAATCTATGCCATCGTTCCCGCACGTGCAGATACAGGTTATGTTCGTCTGTTTATAGGTAAAGACGAAAATATAGAAGAGTATGCTTCCGAGACAAAATTCCGTTATCAGTTTAAGCGTAATGTGACGACGATGGTGGGACAACACGGTATGAATGGTCGTGAGGACGGCAGTTATGCTGCTTCCAAGCTGCAGAGAACCTGGTTTTTGCTGACTGATAAAGACGGTTCGGTATTCTTTATAGATGAAGGACGTGGTCAGACACAGAATGGTGCTTTGCGCCGTGCACGTAATGGTGAAGTGGAAACTTTGGTGCAGTGTTCCAGCGGTCCGTTTCAGTCACCTACCTGTCTGGCGTTCAGTCCGGCTCAGGACACTCTTTATATCTCTCAGTATTCCTATACGGATGAGAGTAATACCAAGACTGACTTCAATATTATTTATGTAACGCGCGAAGGTGGATTCGTGGATGTAAGAGGACTTTGCAGAGCGAAGAAAGTCGGCACTACAGGACTGGCAGTACATCCCAAAACAGGGGAAGTGTTCTTCTGTAATAAAGGTACTGGCTATGTGTATCGTTTTGACGGACCGAGTTACGAAGACTTTACCCCTCTCTTCCGAATTAACAATGCAACGGAAATTGAAACCCGTATGACTTTTAATACCGAAGGTACGATCCTTTATGTAGCGGTATGTAACCGCCATTGTATCTATCAGGTTCCTTATGATGCTGCTACACATACTTTTGGGAATCCGGTTCTTTTTGTCGGCGCATGGGATGAAAGTGGCTATATCAATGGTACAGGTGCGACTGTCCGTCTGAATAAGCCGGAGCAGATGGCATTTGATGAAGACGGAAATATGTTTGTTCCCGAACGTAATAACCACATTATTCGTAAAATCACACCGGCAGGTTCCGCTTCTCTGTACGCCGGCCAACCCGAGCAGAGTGGATTTGGTGACGGTTTGCCCGAAGAAGCAAAATTCAATCAGCCCGAATGTGTGACGGTTTATCCGGACAACTCGGTCTATGTGGCTGACCGCGATAACCATGTTATTCGTCGTGTGACAGTAGAATAAATAATCTATAAAAAGAATTATCCATGAATAATATTCAAAAATGTATCGTATTACTCTTGACGGTAATGCTGCTCGTGCCTGATAGTGCATGGGCACAGGAGAGCAAGCAGGAATTTGTAATCAAGGGGGTAGTGGAAGATAATCTTGGTCCTGTTGCCGGTGCGTCGATTGTTGCTAAAAATCAGCCGGGCGTCGGTACGATTACCAACTTAGATGGAGAGTTTACCATAAAGGTGGGAGGGTTTGGTGTACTTCATGTGACGTTTATTGGTTATCAGTCAGGTGAAATTCCTGTGTTATCGATCAAAGACCGGAATAATCTGAAAGTGAAAATTGTAGAAGATAACCGTAAGATTGATGAGGTGGTGATTACTGCCAGTGGTATCCAGAAGAAAAAGACCTTGACCGGTGCCATTACCAATGTTGATATCAAACAGTTGAATGCTCCGGGAGCTAATCTTTCGAATGCATTGGCAGGTGTTGTACCGGGTATCATAGCGATGCAAACCAGCGGTGAACCGGGTGAAAATATGTCAGAGTTCTGGATCCGTGGTATGAGTACATTTGGTGCCAAGTCAGGAGCTTTAATACTGGTGGATGGAGTAGAACGTAGCTTTAATGAGATTCCGGTAGAAGATATTGAATCATTCTCAGTGTTGAAGGATGCGTCGGCAACTGCCATTTACGGACAACGTGGTGCAAATGGTGTTGTCCTGATTACTACCAAACGTGGTGAAAAAGGGAAAGTGAAGATTAATGTGAAAACCGGTTTCAGCTGGAATACTCCGGTGAAGGTTCCTGAATATGCAAATGCTTATGATTGGGCGAGTTTGGCTAATGAGGCTTTGGAAGGACGTTATGAAAGCCCTCTGTATACAAGTGAAGAGATGAATATTATCCGGTATGGACTGGACTCTGATCTTTATCCGAATGTAGACTGGAGAGACTTGATGCTGAAAAGTGGAGCTCCCAGCTATTATGCCAATATTAATTTCTCCGGTGGTAGCGATAATGTACGTTATTTCGTATCGGGACAGTATACCAGTGAAGACGGACGTTACCGTACTTCCAGTTCTGAAAATAAATACAATACAAATACGACGTATGAACGTTGGAACTATCGTGCGAATGTAGATATGAACTTAACCCGTTCAACGATATTGAAAGTGAGTGTAGGCGGATGGTTGGTTAACCGCAATTCTCCACAGAGCGATGCGGATGATATCTGGAAATCCTTTGCTTACTATACTCCGCTGTCTTCTCCGCGTAAATGGTCTACAGGTCAATGGCCGGTTGTTAATGGCATGACTACGCCTGAGTATCAGATGACTCAAACCGGATATCGCACTATTTGGGAAAGCAAAGTAGAAAGTAGCGTTGCTTTGGATCAGGACTTGTCGTTTATAACGAAAGGCTTGAAATTTTCCGGAGTCTTTGCTTTTGATACCTATAATAAGAATACCATCCGTCGTTCTAAAGCGCAAGAGTTGTGGTCTGCGGAATATTCTCGTGACGCAAACGGTAATCTGGTGTTGAAGAGAGTACAGAATGCTGCTGCAATGTCTCAGACAAAAAAAGTGGAAGGAGATAAACGTTATTATTTGCAAGCTTCTTTGGATTATAGCCGATTGTTCGCTCAGAAACATCGCGTTGGAGTGTTTGCTATGGTCTATCAGCAAGAGACTACTGACGTCAATTTTGATGAGAGTGATTTGATGGGATCTATTCCTCATCGCAACTTGGCTTATTCAGGACGTTTTACTTATGCTTTCCAAGATAAGTATATGGCAGAATTTAATTGGGGTTATACAGGTTCCGAGAATTTTGAACATGGAAAGCAATTTGGCTTTTTCCCGGCCGTATCTGCCGGATGGGTGGTTTCGGAAGAATCGTTTGTGAAGAAAGCGATGCCGTGGTTGGATCTGTTTAAGATTAGAGCTTCTTATGGTGAGGTGGGTAATGACCAGTTGAGAACTAGCTTGACCGATGATAAGGCACGTCGCTTCCCTTATATATCTTTGGTAAGTACGGATGATGGAGGATCGTATACTTTTGGTGAATTTGGTACTAACAAAGTACAAGGTTATCGTATTAAAACACTGGGAACATCGAATTTGACCTGGGAGGTTGCCAAGAAGTATGATATCGGTGTGGATTTCAGTATCTTTAATGGGAAAGTCACCGGAACAGTAGATTACTTTGTTGATAAACGGGATGATATCTTTATGCAACGCAATCAAATGCCGCTGACAACCGGTCTTGCCGACCAAACACCTATGGCCAATGTAGGTAAGATGAAATCAGTCGGATGGGATGGAAATATCGCTTTCACCCAGCAGATTGGACAGGTGAGTCTGCAACTCCGTGGTAATTTTACTTATCAGAAAACTGATATCCTGGATATGGATGAGGCCGCCAATGAATTATGGTACAAGATGAATAAGGGTTTCCAATTGAATCAGAGCCGTGGTTTTATCGCCCTGGGTTTGTTTAAAGATCAGGAAGACATTGACAGAAGTCCTTCTCAGGCATCTTTGGCTAACAAAACAATACTTCCGGGAGATATTAAATATAAAGATGTGAATGGTGACGGAGTCATCACAACGGATGATGAGGTACCTTTGGGATATCGTCAGCAGCCGGGACTTCAGTATGGTATCGGCTTGAGCGCCAGTTGGAAGAACTGGAACTTTAGCATGCTTCTCCAAGGAACCGGTAAATGTGACTTTTTCGTAGGCGGCAGTGGACCTCATGCTTTCCATGACGGTCGTACAGGTAATATTCTGCAAGTTATGGTAGATGGTAATCGTTGGATTCCAAAGGAAATTTCGGGCACGGAAGCTACGGAAAATCCGAATGCCGACTGGCCTCGCCTGACTTATGGAAACAACAATATGAACAACCGAGCATCTACGTTCTGGTTGAAGGATAGAAAATATCTGCGCTTAAGAAATGTGGAACTTTCTTATGACTTTCCTCAGGTATGGACACGCAAGTTCCTTGTGAGTAATCTGCGTCTTGGATTTATCGGACAGAACTTGTTTACTTGGGCACCGTTTGACTGGTGGGATCCAGAAGGTACAAATGAATCGGGAAGTAGCTATCCGATTAATAAAACTTTCTCCTGTTATCTTCAATTTAGCTTTTAAATCAAAAACTACGAATTATGAAAAGAATACTTTATACCATATTGCTGGCTATAGGTACATTGTCCTTCTCGTCATGTACCGATTATATCAATGTGGACAAATACTTTTATGATCAGGTATCTTTGGACTCCGCTTTCTCCAAACGTGTGTATGTGGATGGATGGTTGTCGAGTGCATACAGTGTAATGGATTATATTGGTGAATATAGAGAATCGTTCCGCTGGGCTAGTGATGATCTTTACCATCCGGACATGAAGGATTATGTGGAAGGAAACTATAGTGCTGATAATCAATTGAGCGATAAAGATCAAAATGAGTCACGACTGTGGAAATATTATGAAGGTATCCGAAAGGCATCTACTTTCATTCAGAATGTAGATCGCTGTCCGGAACTGACGATGGATGAAATAGCCGATATGAAAGGACAGGCACGTTTCTTGCGTGCTTATTGTTACTGGGCTTTGATACGCGTCTATGGTCCCGTACCTTTGATTCCTTTGGAAGGACTGGATGTGAATCTTTCTTATGAAGAACTTTCCTTGCCACGAGAGCATTTTGATAATCTGGTTGATTTTATAGATCAGGAATTGGCTGAATCAGCCCGTTCACTACCGACTAAAAGAACGGTCAACAATCTTGGACGTCCGACTCGCGGAGCTGCATTAGGACTTCGTTCACGTGTGTTGCTTTATGCGGCCAGCCCGCTTTTCAACGGAAATACGGATTTCTTTAATGTGAAAGACTGCTATGGTAATCAATTAGTGTCTCAGACTTATGATGAAACAAAGTGGGCGAAAGCGGCGGCAGCTGCTAAGGATGTGATTGAATTGGCTAAGGCTTCCGGTCTGTATGAACTGTATGTTGTAGCGCCGAAAGCGACCGTTCTGCCTTCACAACGTCCTCCTCATAATGCACTTTATTCGGATAAGAACTATCCGGAAGGTTGGGCGGACGTAGACCCGTTACTTTCTTATAAGCCCAACTTTGACGGTACGATTCTGGGATCGAAAAATCCGGAACTTATATTTACCCGGACAAGAATTGGAACAGGACATATCAATGACTGGGCTTACCAATCTACGCCAAAGACTTTAAAAGGAAACAATCGGTTGGCTGTTACTCAGAAGCAGGTCGATGCGTATGCGATGAACGACGGACGTTCTATCACAGAGGCGGAAGCTACCGGTGATTACGTAACCCAAGGTTTCACTACACAGGCGTATGCTGTGGCGAATCCTTTCCTGCCGGCTAAGGTGAATTTGATGTACAATAATCGTGAACCACGCTTCTATGCGTACATCGCTTATAATGGTTCGGTTTGGGAAGCTTCCAGTGCTTCTGAATCTGAATTCCGCGATCAACAGATATTCTATTATCGTGGTCTGAACGATGGCAAACAGGGATTTAAGGAAGAATGTCCACTGACAGGAGTTACTTTAAAGAAGTTTTATAATTCGGAAGACTCACGGACTGAAGGCGGATATCTGGTTGATAAAACAGAGATGACCATTCGTTATGGTGAAATTCTTCTGATTTATGCCGAAGCGTTGAATGAGTTGACTTCGGGACAAGTTTACCATCTGACTACCTATACCGGAGCTGATGTAGAGATTCAGCGCAGTGTAGATGAAATGCGTTATGCTATCAAACGTATCCGTATGCGTGCCGGAGTACCTGACTATTCAGAGGAGACTTATAATACCCCGAACGATTTCCGTGTGAAATTGAAAAGAGAACGCCAGATAGAGTTATTGGGTGAGAATAGTATGCGCTACTTTGATTTACGCCGTTGGAAAGATGCTATGACAGAAGAAAACCAGTTATTGCAGGGGTGTAACATTAATATCAGTGATGATGAAACGCGTATTGCTGATTTTTATAAACAGACTATCATCACCTCGGTACACAAAGTGTTTGAACAGAAAATGTATTTGTGGCCTTTCCCGACTTACGAGCTGAAACGTAACGTGAATATGACGCAGAATCCTGAATGGTAAAACTAAATAAAATTGGCTTATTATAAAAAAAATAATATCTATATACGGAATAATGGGAAGTCTGCTGATCGCTATGCTGCCCGGAGTTTCTTCATGCGATAAATTGGAAGATGAATTATTCAAGAAGAATACATATATCATTCATAATGGTTGGCAGGATTACTCATTGGAGGTAGCTGATGATAATACCACCGTACTTCCTGTATATTTCGGAGTAAATGGTACATCGGGAAATGATAAGGAAATTCATATAATGATGGAAGTTGACCCGGATACGCTGGATGCGTATAATAAGGACAAGTATAAGAGCCAGACGGATTTATATTATAAAATATTGCCGGAAGGAACCTATACGTTTGATGCCGATTCATGGAATATTAAAAGTGGAGAATTGAATGCGGCGGCTTATATCCATATCGACTTGAATAAGATTAGAGAAGTAGGCAACTTGTATAATGATTATGTACTTCCCTTGCGCATCACTTCTTCTACAGGAGAAGAGATGGGAGCGAATAAATATACGAAAGTATTGGCACATATCGGTTTCAAGAACGATTATTCGGGTATTTATAGTGGTAAGGGCGTTGTGACACAACAGGGAACAACTTATACGACTGAAACGACCAGCACACAACTTTATGCAATTAATAATAATACCTGCTATATGTTTGTGGGCGAGAAGACACGTTCCAACACTACGGACTATCTGAATTATGTGGTTGAAATAAAACGTGATGATTTCGGAGACATAACGTTAACCAGCCATGTGGATGGATTGAAGTTTAAACCTTATAGTGCCAAACTCAGTCGTAAATATACGTATAACTATACAGACCAACGTTATTATACAGAAATTACTACCATTGAATTGGCTTATGAATATCAGGACTCTGCACAGGGCGAATCATTAATGATGTCGTTCGAAGGTACTTTCTCTATGTCAAGAGATGTATTGAGAGTAGACTATCCTAATGTAGACGTAGAAGAGTAATTTACCTTAGTTATAATATATATGAAAGTGATGAAATACTTCGTTCTCGCATCATTGCTTTGTCTTAGTGCATGCGGCGATGATAACGACAACAAAAATAATGAGACACCCCAGAATTTGGCAGAGCTAACCGTTGACGCCAGTGAAATCAGTATCGCACAGGGGGATACCAGAACCGTAAAAATTACGTCCGGTAATGGCGAATATGAGGTGACTTCGGCAAACGAAGAAGTGGTGACGGCAGAAGTCGATGGTGATATAGTGACACTGACAGCTGTAGAAGGACATAACAATGCTCAGGGTGTAGTATACGTGAAAGACAAGTACTACCAGCGCGCTAAGATTTTGGTTAACACGGCGGCAGAGTTTGATCTGAAGTTGAATAAGACGTTATTTACGCTTTATTCGCAGGTGGAAGGCGCCGATGAAGCTTTCGTCAAAATCTATACAGGAAACGGAGGTTATTCGCTGGAAGTGATAGATGAAAATAATTGTATCGAAGTCGATCAGTCTACACTTGAAGACTCGGAATCATTCACCGTGAAAGGCATCGCCCAGGGAAATGCCGAGGTCAAGATAACCGACCGGAAAGGAAAAGGAGCCTTTGTGAATCTGAATGTGATTGCTCCTAAACAGATTACGACCGACGCTGATGAAAAGGGTGTACTGATCAATGCTAATCAAGGTTCTCAGCAAGTAAAGATTTTGAGTGGTAACGGAGAGTATAAAATACTTGATGCCGGCGATACGAAAGTAGTCCGTCTCGAACTTTATGGTAACGTAGTGACAGTGACCGGAAGAAAAGCCGGCGAAACTTCCTTTACGCTGACTGACGCCAAGGGACAGGTATCGCAACCTATTCAGGTGAAGATTGCACCGGACAAACGTTGGTGTATGAATCTGGGAAGAGACTATGCCGTGTGGACGCATTTCGGAGAAATGACAGGCGAAGGAGTAGAAGCATTGAAAGCTGCGACCAACGATTTCAAATTGAAGAAGATGACCTGGGAGCTGACTTGCCGTATCGATAATACTTATTGGTTGCAGACCATTATGGGTAAAGAAGGTTACTTTATTCTCCGTGGCGGTGACGATGGTGAAAAAGGCAAAGAAGGCGGTAATCAGTGGAAAGTCATTGACCTGGTAGGGACAGGCGATAAATTACAACTGAGAACAGGGCATAATGCGATTAAGCTTGGCGAGTGGATGCATCTGGCTTTGGTGGTAGACTGTGACGTAGCACAAAGTAATCCGAGTGAAAAGTACAAGCTTTATATTAATGGCAGCAGAGTTGCCTGGGGAGAAATAAAGAGGAATGATCTCAATTTCTCAGAAATAGATCTTTGCGCAGGAAATGATGGAGGAAAAGTATCCATTGGTAAGGCTAGTGATAATAATCGTTTCTTGGGCGGAGCTGTACTTGAAGCACGTATCTGGTCTGTATGCCGTACGGAAGCGCAACTGAAAGCCAACGCATGGGACTTTGTGGAAGAAAACCCGGAAGGTTTGTTAGGACGCTGGGATTTCTCTGCCGGTGCACCGGTTGCTTACATTGAAGATGGTACTGACTCCGATCACGAGTTGTTGATGCATGTTTGTAAGTACGACAGCTTCAATGCTACAGAATTCCCAATGAGCAGATTCGGGGAAGCTCCTATCGAAGTACCTTTTAAGTAATCTCTAAATTTGAAGAAAAATGAAAGCAATATTCAAACTGTTTATATTGAACTTCTTAGCTTTGGCATTACTTCCATCTTGTAGTGATGATGATCAGTCAAACTCAGAACAGAATGATCCCATCAGTGGCAATATTTCTCCGGTAGGTTCATTTTCCGTAGAAGCTACCAATAACGAGAATGAACTTCTGGTGAAATGGACCAATCCCAGTAATCGCGACGTGGATATGGTAGAACTCTCTTACAGGGACGTGGAAGCGAGCTTGTCTCGTGCTACCGACTTCTCGCCGGGACATATCATCATACAGGTAGAACGTGATGTTACACAGGAATATCTGTTGAAAGTTCCTTATTTTGCTACTTACGAAGTTTCTGCCGTAGCTATCAGTAAAGCCGGCAAGCGATCGGTACCCGAAAGCCGTATTATGATGCCTTATCATGAAAAGGTGGATGAGCCGGAACTGAAACTGCCGGAAATGCTGGACCGTGCACATTCTTACATGACTTCTGTCATTGGATATTATTTCGGCAAGAGTTCCAGAAGCTGCTGGCGTGGTAATTATCCTTATGATGGAAAAGGTTATTGGGATGGTGATGCGTTAGTTTGGGGACAAGGTGGCGGTCTTTCGGCATTTGTCGCTATGCGTGATGCAACCAAAGAGAGCGAAGTGGAGAATATCTATGGCGCAATGGATGATATGATGTTCAAAGGAATACAGTATTTCTGTCAGCTGGATCGTGGAATCCTGGCTTATTCTTGCTACCCGGCTGCCGGTAACGAACGTTTTTACGATGATAACGTATGGATCGGGCTCGATATGGTCGACTGGTATACGGAAACGAAAGAGATGCGTTATCTGACACAGGCAAAGGTGGTATGGCGCTACCTGATCGATCACGGTTGGGATGAGACTTGCGGAGGAGGCGTGCACTGGAGGGAGTTGAACGAACACACTACCAGCAAGCACTCTTGCTCTACCGGACCTACTGCTGTGATGGGCTGTAAAATGTATCTGGCAACTCAGGAACAGGAATATCTCGACTGGGCGATCAAATGTTACGACTATATGCTGGATGTATTGCAAGACAAGTCCGACCATTTATTCTATGACAATGTACGCCCGAATAAGGATGATCCCAATCTGCCGGGTGATCTTGAAAAGAACAAGTATTCTTACAATTCCGGACAGCCGTTGCAGGCAGCCTGTCTTTTATATAAGATTACCGGCGAACAGAAATATCTGGATGAAGCGTATGCGATTGCTGAAAGCTGTCATAAGAAATGGTTTATGCCCTATCGTTCCAAAGAACTGAACCTTACTTTCAATATTCTTGCTCCGGGACATGCTTGGTTCAATACGATCATGTGCCGCGGATTCTTTGAACTTTATTCTATAGACAATGACCGTAAATATATCGATGATATCGAAAAGTCAATGATTCATGCGTGGAGCAGTAGCTGTCATCAGGGTAACAACTTGCTGAATGACGATGATCTGAGAGGGGGAACGACCAAGACCGGTTGGGAAATACTCCATCAGGGGGCATTGGTTGAATTGTATGCCCGGTTGGCAGTACTGGAACGTGAAAACCGATAGTTGAATGATTCTCGTTTAGGGAAAATAAGAAAATAAAAAAGCCATCCCCGGAATAGACGAAGTAGGGATGGCTTTTTTTGTAGTGTGCTTACTATTGTTCGGCAGACTATGTTCCGTGAGTTTTTGGAAAGGTTATTCCTTGACAGGCTCAGCCGGTTTGTCTTTGGATGCAGTGTCAGTAACGACTGTATCATTGACAATAGCGGTCGGTGCACTCAGTTCTGTCTTAACAGGTTCCTCGCTCTTGGTTACAGTATCTTTTACTACTGTATCATTAACGATAGCTGTTGCATTAACTTCTGCCAGGGCTGTCGCAGCTTCTGCAGAGTTCTGAGCCTTAACAAGGAATGAACCACCACAAACAAACATAAACATTGCTACTACTAATACTAATTTTTTCATAATCGTTTGCTTTAATGATTATTAAACATATATTTTCAATTCTCTCTTATGTGTTAAGGAATCGGTTGTTGCTTTATCTAACGGCTAATTAAAGATCAAAGTGCGTGCCAAAGACTGATGTACGCTATCAATGTATTGATTATAAGTGAGATATGTGAATGATGTACATTGTCTATTGTGTGGAAACGCATGGGGAATGTGTGGAAAATGGGGTGAGGAGTGTGGAATTATTCCACAATAGTCTGCTTTGTTACGTAAATAATAATAAGTAATGCAAGAATGGTTATGTTTCAATGAACCTATACTTAATGAGTAAAGAACTAAAGCATCTGAAAAACGAAAAGTAATGAACTAATTATCAGATTCCTGCAAAGTCTTTTATTCTCACCGCAATGAGAATAATTTCTCACTGCAATGAGAAAATTTTCTCAAAGGCATGAGAATACTTTGAGAATATAGTAAACTGTATTTGGCTGTGTATTAATATAATAATAGTTGTAGGCTTTCTGCTTTATACCAGTATTTGAGTAGCCTTAGAAACTATGTATTCGTAAAATGCATAGTTTTTGGTCTGTTTAGCTGGAATATCATGTTACTTGTTTGGAGCTGACTAAACTGGTGAATGATTACTCAATTTCGTCCGGCCAAAGACAAGGTTTACCCGTAGCTTTGACTGTAGGACGTTGGGCATCAACTTTTCTCAAATAGGTTCCTAATTCTTTAGAAAGCCGTTTCACAATATCCGGATGTTGTGCACTGAGATCATTACTTTCGCCTATATCATCGGGGATATTGAATAGTTCTTTTTTACCTGTACCATAGTAATAGATTAATTTCCAGTCACCCTTGCGTACGGCACAGTTAAAGTTGATTCCCGGACCGTCGTTACCCCAGTTGTTGGGCATATTCCAGAAGAGGCTGCGTCCTTTGGAAGGATTCCTGGTCTGTTTCAGTAAAGGCATGAAGCTGATGCCGTCGATAGGCTGAACTGTCTTGTATTTTTTGATGCCCGCCATTTCGAGGATAGTAGGATAGAAGTCTTCTATCAGCAGGTAATCATTGCATTTGCTGCCAGGGGCTACGACACCGGGCCAGCTGACGATCATCGGTTCACGGATGCCGCCTTCATAGGTGGAGCCTTTACCACTGTTGAGAGGATGATTCTGGGTGTGCAGTTTGCCGTCACGCCAATACGATTCGGCGGCAAGTCCTCCGTTGTCGCTCATGAAGATAATAATAGTGTTGTCGGCTTCTCCGCTTTTTTCCAGCCAGTCCATCAGATCGCCCAGACTCTTGTCCATGCCTTCGATCAGTGTGGCGTATGCGGCTTCATGGTCGGTCATGCCTTTTTTCTTGTATTTGTCGTAGAAACGTTTGTCCTTGTCCAAGGGGACGTGGATGGCGTATTGGGACATATACAGGTAGAAAGGCTGGTTGTACTTCTTAGCTTTGTTCAGAGCTTTGATGGCTTCCAGAGTTAATGCTTCGGTGACGAAGGTCTCCGTACCCCAGTACTTTTCAAGTCCGGGAACGGCCATGAGTGATATTGGCTTTCCGTCTTTGTTGTGACCGTAATTCTCTTCTCCCAGATAGCTGGCGAGTCCTCCGGCAGCATGTCCGGCTATGTTTACTTCGAAGCCCCAGTGGTACGGGTCTTCTCCCGGAGTGTCTATGGCACCGAAATGTGCTTTTCCGCAATGAATCGTATGATAGCCGCTGTCTTTCAGTAGTTGTACGAAGGAGGTTCCTACGAATGTGTTGTTGGTGCCGGGCACTTGGCTTACTCCGTTGTAGTTCCAGTCCGGCACATCCAGTACTTTATCCTTGCGGTCTGTCTTTGTGTTCTTTTGCAGCGTCCAGTTGGTTACCCGGTGGCGTGCCGCGTTCGTTCCGGTGATGAGGCTGCATCGGGTGGGGGAACTGATACTGCTGGCATACGCTTGTGTGAACATCATGCCTTGTTTGGCAAGTCGTTCCATGTTGGGTGTTTCGTACAGCTTATTGTAATCTGTCTTTTGTGTCCAGAAGGGGAGTGAAGTGTCTTGCCATCCCATGTCGTCTACCATGAAAAGGATGATGTTGGGGCGTTTGTCCACACGCTGTGTCTGGGCAGACTTCTGTGTTTGCAGGCCGGTGGCAGCCAGTGGCACGAGTGCGAGGGGGAAAAGTATTTTTTTGTTCATGGATTAATTATTTAGTGTTATTTCATTATTTCAATTCTGCCGGCCTTTTTTGATCGGTATGCTCCGTAATTCCTGTTTCCCGTGGGAGTCTGCCCATATTCTTAATGTACCGGTGCAGTGGACATCCAATATCAGCTTCTCGGTAGTACGTTTGAGTATCTGCACGGTAGCAGGCGAAAGGTATTTTTCTTGTATGCCGATCACTGCCCAGCCTTTACGGATGGGGCAAAGATGGAACAGACTATCTATAAATCCGGATAACTTTATTTTTCTTTCAGATGCGTTCAATACTTCGGCGCTCTGTTTTTCCCAGTTGAATGCGAGAATGCTGTCGCAAGAAGAATCTGCGGATTTGCCGGTGCTTTCCCGTAACAGGTAATCTTCCCGTTTGACGAAACTTTCTACTTCCCGATAAGCGGGAGAAGTGTTCAGATTGTAGCAAATGACTGAGAGCGCTTCGTCTCCTGTAGGGGCAAATACACGGTAGGCTTTACCGCTTTGCAGGGGATTGGTCAGTATGGATTCCGGAGTCGGGATGGCGGGAGCCGCCGGACGGAATATCTTTCCGGTTTCATCAATCAGGGGGCGGATATTATCGGCAATAAATTCGCTTGGAGAGTCGGACAGGTAAACAGGTCCGCCGGAGATCGCTTTCGAACGTGCCATCAGACTGCCGCAAACGGTATCGCAGGAATGAAACATATCGTGGTCGGGCCAGACGGTCTGCCCCAGTATGAGTGTATTGGTATATGACTGGAACAGATGTGATTTAGCCATATTCTCGTCATATTTCTTATAGTCGATGCTGGCACGGGTTACGCTGCTGTACAAGGTATGGTCAATGTTCAGCACATTTTGTGCCATGCAGTTCATCAGTCCCATTTGCATTCGATGTGTCTGATGTTCCAGGGCAAGGTTGCAGTCTTTAGCCTGTCGGATAACCTGCGTTCCGCCCATATAGAGCGGGAGGGTGAAGGATTGATTGTCTATCTTCAAGAAGTCAAATCCATACTCCTTCATGGTACGGACATAATATTCGTACCATGTTTCTATCTTTTCTGTACTGGTGCCGGGCAGTAAACTGCCGTTGTAGGAGTGTAGAACTTGCCGGATTTCCGGCGGAAAGTCATTCTCGGCAGAGATTCCCATCCAATAGCCGGAAAGGCTGTACCATAGCCCTATCCATCGGATTTTATCTGCTTGTTTGCGCTTCATGATGCGGCTCCATCCGTTCGGAAAACGTTTTTTTGTCGGGGACGAGACTGGTCAGTTGCCGGTTCTTGTTCGCTATGTGTCCGTCGTCAATTAAGACATAACGTACCGGTATGCCGGATGCTTCGATGGCATCGATATCGTTCAGTATTTTCGTTTCATCAATGTCATAATGATAATGTTCCCAAGTACACCATCCCAGATAGTCGAAAGCATTGAAATACTGTTTGTCCGCTCTTTTGCGGAGGGCAGATACGGCTTTGTCTGCGATTAACGAATCGTAGGCGTCACTGAATACATGGTAGACGGATGAAGATTTCCGGAAAATCAGGAGGGGGAGTCGGCCGGTCAGTGCATCTTCTCCTAGTGTGGAGACATACAATGTGAGCGTGCCGTCCTGATTAACCTGAAACCAGCTGAGGCTGTTGCTACCCGCAATGGCTTTGGCGAACAGATATTCTCCGTCTGCAAGTTCAAGGAGCAGTGCGTCGCCCGATGCGGACGGCAGGGCATTGGAAGGAATGCTTGCATAATCGCTCCGTGTGAGGTCTTCGAGATGGTTGAACATCCAAGGGAGCAACCGATTGGTGTTATTCGGCCATTGATAGTCGCCGGGGCGGGAATCACGGCTGAAGAATATGCCACGAACATACAAAGGAAGTGCAACCTTATACGAAAGAGTGCTTTGGTGTTCCGGCACTTGTTGTTCGTATAAAATGGGGGTGGATGGAGTATGGGTGTTCAGGTCGATGATTTCTTCCATCCGATAAGCTGCAACATCTTTGTATGTCTTCCCTTTATGGTAGATAAACGGGTTCTGTGCAGACAGCGATACTTCCGCAAAGATGCCCGTCAATAGCCATAAACAGATGTGGATTATTCTTTTCATACCTCTTGTGTTATTTTAC
>Ga0192245_10397_pt1 | contig 19718 bp, 17 predicted proteins | sample Koala_Koa27_M3_FD_131238 | JGI IMG/M metagenome (GOLD analysis project Ga0192245, IMG submission 131238) | Enriched cells from koala feces incubated with labeled cellulose particles, San Francisco Zoo, California, United States - Koala_Koa2-7_M3 ...
TATATAAGGGAGTGTTTGAGACATTGATAGACCCCGTGCCGCGTACACGGATCTTCACATCATTAGTACCCGGCTGACCTGAACCGGTAGAAATCATCAAACCGGCTATTTTACCTTGCAGGCGATCTTCCAATGCAGCCGAAGATTGCTGGGCTATCTTATCACTCTTTATCATGTCGATAGCACCGGTTATCTGTCCGCGTTTTACCATATTATATCCTACAACGACTACATCCTGAAGGCTTACAACATCCTCGAACAAGGTCACATCTATTTTAGATTGTTGCCCCACCTCTACTTCGACAGGAGAATATCCTATATAAGAAAATGATAACTTATTGACTCCGGCAGGCAATTCAATGGTAAACAGCCCATCTATATCCGTTATAACACCGGCAGTACTTCCTTTGGCCACAACCGTAGCGCCGATAATAGGTTCATGGTTCTTATCTTGTACCAAACCTTTTATCACTCTTGAATGTTGTTGTTCTACATTCTTAACAGACTCTCGTGATATAGTGGCATTATCGCCAAGGGAATTAGCACTTGCCGACAAACTGGAAGCTAATAGCATTGCAGTTATGCAAGTAAACTTTTGCGTTCTTAAAATGAACCGCAAATCTACAAAATGTTTTTTCATGTGTTTCCTTTAAATAAATAATAAGGTTAAACTTTCTCTCAGTAACGAATGACATTCATGGATGCAAATAAACGTTGTTTTAAATAAACCGTTGTTCTGTGGTATGCCAAAATGATGTCACACCCAAAATGTCGCTACAGAGCACAAATGGCACAATAGAGAACAGTTTTAGACACTTTCTAGGGGAGTTACAGACACAAAGGGGCAATATAAAGACATGGTGGATGGACAGATCTAAAGCCCAAAAAGGTCTTTTGACATTAAAAAATAGATCAAAAGACCCTCCCTTCAATAAATCAAAATAGACTAATTATCTATATTCTCATCTCCGGTTATCTCCTTCCCCAGCATAGCTTTCTTATATGCTTTAGGAGTGACCCCATATCGGGATGCAAATTCTTTGTAGAAATAAGAACGGCTCTGAATACCAACTTCACTGATCACTTTCTGGATAGGCCAATCTGTTTCCAACAGTAAACCCGCCGCTTTCTCCAAGCGATAATTCTTGATAAAATCTGTTGATGACAGACTGGATATTTCCTTAAACCGCCTGTAATACTGACGGGGACTAATATTCATTTGTTCGGCTATAAAGGCTGTACCCAAGTCTTCTTTATCCAAGTTATCATCTAAAACCTGAAGTAACTGTTTGGCAAAGTTAGCCTGTTCCACCGTATCACAAATAATATCTTTTTCCCTTTGACCGGGCACGTTAACCAAAATAGCTTCCTCTTTAGTCGATCTGCGACTCACTGCCATATTCACAATTTCCTTTAAGAATAAAATATTATAAGGCATGACCACAAACCCATCCACCAGTTTATTAAACTCTTTCTGTAGCAAGAAAGCCGCTTTCCAAGTGAGCATGGGAATAAAGGCAGTATTCATCAGCAACCCTTTATTCGCCTGTACATATTCAATGAATTTATTCTCTTCCTTCAAATAAATCATCGTATCGGCCAAGAATACATCAGGAGTATTTTTGCGCAAATAGCTAAAAGCATCTTGCGTAGTGCGCACGCAATGTACGGCATAGCCATCAGATAAAATATCACTCACCAGCCATGACATTTCAATCTTATCCTCCAGCAACAATACCGTTTTCTTATTCTGGCTTTGCGGAACGGACTGCTCCTGTTGCAACGGCAATTCTATATAGACTTCATGCTCCTTGCGCAAACTGTTTCCTTTCATCACCTTCATGGCATACATATATAGCCACTTATATAAATAGGTATTAAAATCCGTATCCGAAACAGGAATAGATTGATTCTTTTTCTCTATACCCACCAGCTTATCAGCAACTTCATCCGGCAAAGCCAATTTCAATATCAAAACCTGTTCACTTTCCGCAACTGATATATGCACAGTTTCATTTGCATGCAAATATTCCGAATAAAGATAATACAAGATATAGCCCAATGCATTTTTAGGCAAAGAAACCATCAAACTCTCATCTATATCAACTTTCAGATCGGACACATTATCATGCCCCTTGTATATCAGCATACGTATAATTTCATCAGACAATTCCTTTAAGCGTACTTCACCATATACAGCTATTTCTGTGGGCAAGTACTCATCCAACGCCAAGTGCTCACCCCAGACTCCTTCTGATCTGAAAGCAAATGACAGGACTGTTTCATAAATAACATCCAGCATCTTATAATATTCATCCGGCATAGACTTAAACTGCCTCAACCGGCCACACATTCTATAAATAGTAGCAAAAGAGGCTGTTGTTTCATGAAATCTTCCACTGATGCTGTTCATAGCCGCGTTATGCGATTCATGCAACATCAATTCTTTTATCAGCTTTTCCCTTCGGTAATACTTTTTAGCCAAGCGTACTGCATAGACTCCCAAAAGCAGAAGTGCCAAAAAATAAGTTGCATAAGCCCAAGAAGATAAATACCAGGGAGGTTGGATCTGTATATTCAACGAATAGAACTTATATTCAGTATCAAACACATCCTTTTTATATCTCACCTTCAGTGTATAATCTCCATAACGTAGCGAATTGAATGTAGCTACATTATCGGGAGTAAAAGAAGACCATTCTCCCCCGTCGGCTCCTTCCAGTTTATAAGAATATTCAAAATTATCACCCTCTACAAAGTCGGGGGCAACAAAGGAAATTGAAAAAGAATGGCTAATTCCTTTTAAGCAAAGAGTATTGGTGGATTCGTCATAATAATCATAGAAATTCACAGGCTCCACTCCCAACGTCAAGTCCCGGAAACGCACATCGGGATGATACTCCGCTTCATTCATTCTTTCCTTTTCCAGATAAAGCAGACCATCTATGCCGCCAAAGAAAAGATTTCCGGTGTAGGGGCATTTATAGAAAGCATCATCACTGAATTCGCCTATCTGCAAACCATTGCTATAATAATAGGCATGAAAAGCATTATTCTCCGGATTGTATTTCACCAGTCCCTTATTGGTGCTGAGCCATAAGAAACCATTTTCATCTTCTAATATACCATGAATCATATCATTCAGAAATCCCTGTTCCTTCCCTATACAGGACACTACAAGCTGTCCTTCCGCATCAAATTCCACACGAACCAACCCCGAAACGGTTCCCAGATAAAAGACATCTCCCTTCCTATATATGGAAAGTATGTCATTGATTGAAGAATTTTCTTTGCTACCCAGCGAATAGACTTTATAGTCTTCGGTCTTGAAATTGAATTTCACCAATCCCATGCCACGGCTCCCCAGCCACATCACCGAATCGCCCTCTACGGACATGGGAAAGAAATCATTCACCTCCTTCTGCCCATCCTTAAAGATAAACTGCCGTATGTTGCAGGCAGAAATCATGCCGTTATTCTTTTCAAGATCCACTTTGCATAACCCATTGCCCGAAGTCGTGAGCCAAAGCGTGATATCATTTTCCTCGTATATACGGTGTACCTTTTGCAATATCTCCGTATTGCCGCCCACCGGAATCACCGCATCCCGCTTATAATCATAATAGGAAAGTCCCGGATTTTCTGCCGAACCTATCCAGAACCCGTCCATATAATGGCTGGGAACAATACCAAATACCTGGTATTCCATCAACTCCCTGTCATAATTCAGTATATTCTCCTTTCTGTTGGGAAAGTAAACCGAAACAGAGGAAAGCGAGAATCGCCCGGAAGTGTGTCCGGCATATTTCTCCACTCTGACCAATCCGTCGCCTTTGGTTCCAAACCATAAGTTCCCCCTGTCGTCTGTATAGATGGAGCGCACTTGGCGGATTATCTTATTTTGCAACTGGCTAAACATAAGTTGTGTAGCCAAAGCATGTTTCTTGGAATAAGTCATCACTCCCTGTCCATCCGTCCCTACCCAAATAATATCCTGCACCAGATCTTTGTACACCGAAAATATGCGGATACTCTGGTCCACCACACTTTCCGAATAACGGGTGGCGGCATCCAGCTTCACCAAACCGTTTTGTATAAAGGCAATAATAATGTCATCATAAAAAGAAATGACTCCCTTTATTGTGCCATATTTGCCAATCAACTCTCCGATATTGCGAATGTACACTTTCGTATTGCGCGTTATATCGAACAAAAACAAGTCCTTATCTTTATCTATAAAGCTCAAAATGCCATTCTGATAGAATGTATATTCTATATTCTTTTGATGAATATTGGTGCGGATAGTAGAAAAGTCCGGTTCTTCTTTCTTGAAATCATCTATATGGCAACGATAAACACTATTGTCTCCCGATGAAAAGAGCCATAAGTATCCCTTATCGTCCACAAACGAAAGTTGGGGATCAAAGGTCTTTTCCTTTTTATCCACTTTTATAAAACGATGGAGCGACGTATTATAATAGTATATTTCTCCTTTATCTAGTACCCAAGTATCGCCCTTTCGGTTGGAAAGCAAGGAAACGCCATCCGGAAACTGTTCGTATACACCGGTCACACATCTCTTTTTCAACGAAAAACGGTTAATGCCTGTATTGGTTGAAATCCATAGGCAATCATCGTCCGCCCCGTCCACATCATTAATTATATTATTGAGTAACTGCTTCCCCACCGCCCCGTCAGCCCGATAGACATTCATCGTCCTGCTATCATAATTATTCAGTCCGTCATAGGTGTCAAACCACATAAAGCCTTGATTATCCTGATAAAGCGAAAGGACAGCACTGTTAGATAACCCTTGAGCATAACCAATCCTCAACAAGGTGTATTCATCCATTGCTTGCACTAATCCGGAAAAGGAAGTGAATATGACAAGAAGCGTCAATATGAAGTGTTTTTTCATACGATTTGATTATTAGGTACAAATTTAAGTATTATTTTATCCAATAAAAAGCTGTTGCCCTAATTATCTTCACTATCACCACCTAAAATAAAATCGATCGAACTGTTTCATTTCTTTTTTCTTCCCTTTCTATTTATCTTTTTGTACTGAAAACAAGCTCGTCTTATAATGGTAAGACGATCATCTTACGGTTATGAGACGAGCGTCTTATATAGGTCAGTCGAGCGTCTTATAATCATCAGATGATAATGGTGAACGTATAAAAGACTAAATATGAAGTGTACAATGGTGAATATATGCCGGTAAAACAAGAAAATCCGGTTCCCCCTTTCGGAGAAACCGGATTCTAAATAAACAGATGGATATTATTTCAATTAATAATTGTTCTTCTTTACTTCGAAATAAGCCTGCGGATGCAAACATGCCGGGCATACTTCAGGAGCTTCGGTACCTACATAGATATAACCACAATTACGGCATTGCCATACAGTTTCTTCTGCTTTCTTGAATACAGAACCTTCTTCTACATTCTTCAATAAAGCCAGATATCTTTCTTCATGACCCTTTTCAGCTTCAGCAATTCTGCGATACATAGTAGCAATAGCAGGGAAGCCTTCTTGATCGGCTACATCAGCAAAATGAGGATAATCAGTAGTCCATTCTTCATTTTCACCGGCAGCGGCAGCTTTCAGGTTTTCCATTGTTGTGCCGATAATGCCTGCAGGATAACTGGCAGTAATTTCTACCGTGCCGCCTTCCAACCACTTAAACATACGCTTTGCATGTTCTTTTTCTTGATCGGCTGTTTCTGTGAAAATAGCAGCAATTTGTTCATAACCTTCTTTCTTTGCAGTGCTTGCAAAGTAAGTGTAACGCATTCTAGCCTGTGATTCACCTGCAAATGAAGTTAACAAGTTCTTTTCGGTCTGTGCACCTTTTACGCTCTTAGTCATAATTATTAGTTTTATTAGTTAGTTATTATTCGATCATCGTTTGATGATGCAAATATATATATTATATTTCAAAATTGTATTCATTACAATTCTATTTTATACTTAATTAAATGTTCACGTTATATAAAATAAACAAGAAAGGTTATTCATATGTTCACAACAAAAATAAAAACTTAAATGCAATAATATCTTAATTTACACATAAATTTTACCTACTTTTGCAACCTGTTTCTAATCATAGCATAAAGTAGGTAACAAATGAAAGCATTTGAATTCAAACCGAAGCTCTTTACTACGTTACAAAATTATTCTAAAGAGAGCTTCATGGCCGATCTCATGGCTGGTATTATTGCAGGAATTGTCGCACTTCCACTAGCCATCGCATTCGGCATAGCTTCCGGTGTATCGCCGGAAAAAGGTATTATTACTGCCATTGTTGCAGGGTTTATTATCTCCTTATTGGGAGGAAGTAAGATACAGATTGGTGGCCCCACGGGCGCATTCATCGTCATTGTCTATGGCATTATCCAGGAATACGGGATCAGTGGACTGACGGTAGCTACCCTGATGGCAGGAGTACTTCTTATATTATTGGGAGTATTCAAACTGGGAGCTGTCATCAAGTTTATTCCTTATCCCATCATTGTGGGTTTTACCGGCGGTATTGCCGTTACTATCTTCACTACTCAGATTGCTGACATCTTCGGACCCAACTTCGGGGGAGAAAAAGTACCGGGGGACTTCATTGGCAAATGGATGATCTATTTCCGCCATTTTGATACTGTAAATTGGTGGAATGCCATTGTCAGTGTGGTCAGTGTGATAATTATAGCCATTACTCCCAAGTTCTCGAAAAAGATTCCGGGATCACTGATTGCAATTATCGTAATAACCATTGCAGTTTATCTGATGAAGACTTATGGTGGCATTACTTGTATTGATACGATAGGTGACCGTTTTACTATCCAGTCACAGCTGCCGGAAGCGGTGGTTCCCGAACTGAATTGGGAAGCTATCAAGAATCTGTTCCCGGTAGCGATTACTATTGCTGTTTTGGGAGCTATCGAATCTCTACTCTCTGCTACAGTTGCCGATGGTGTGATTGGTGACCGGCACGATTCCAATACAGAGTTAATAGCACAAGGTGCAGCCAATATTGTGGCGCCTCTGTTTGGCGGTATTCCTGCCACAGGCGCTATTGCACGTACCATGACTAATATTAATAATGGTGGTAAAACTCCTGTTGCAGGTATTATTCATGCAGTAGTTTTGCTGTTGATACTGCTGTTCCTGATGCCTTTGGCTCAATATATTCCGATGGCTTGCCTGGCAGGCGTACTGGTTATTGTATCCTATAATATGAGCGGTTGGCGCACTTTCAAGGCATTGCTGAAGAATCCCAAATCGGATGTAACGGTGTTGTTGATCACTTTCTTCCTGACCGTTATCTTTGATTTAACCGTAGCCATTGAGGTAGGATTGATCATCGCCTGCATATTATTTATGAAGCGTGTGATGGAAACTACCGAAATCTCCGTCATCAAAGATGAGATTGATCCGAATAAAGAATCCGATCTGGAAGTGCACGAGGAACATTTAGTAGTGCCCGATGGAGTGGAGGTATATGAAATTAACGGTCCGTATTTCTTTGGAATCGCCACCAAGTTCGAAGAAATCATGTCTGAACTGGGCGACCGTCCGAAAGTCCGTATCGTCCGTATGCGTAAAGCGCCATTCATTGATTCTACCGGTATTCATAACCTTACTAATCTTTGCGAAATGTCGAAGAAAGAAAATATACGGATTGTACTTTCGGGAGTGAATAGCAAAGTGCATCAAGTACTAAAGAAAGCAGGTTTTTATGAACTGCTGGGAGAAGAAAATATTTGCCCTAATATCAATGTGGCATTGGACAAGGCAAAGACTATTATAGAAAAATAAGATCAAAAAGGAGAGCAAAATAAATGCTCTCCTTTTTGATTCTATTCTGCTAATGAATGGCAGGAATAGAAAGCCAATATCCTTTTTTTCAGTAAATAAGTATATTTAGCCTGAGATTGTTGAGACAGCGCATCTGCCAATTTCATCTTTATTTCATTATACTCATATACGGCCGATTTTCCTGCCGCATATTTTTCCAATGCATATCGGTGTGCTTCCCGATTAGCAGTTACTGCCTTGGTAGTAGATTCATATTTTTCAAAAGCGGCAATTGCATCCATATAGGCTTTCTCTATATCCTTATACAAGCTTTTCTTTTCATTTTCTAGAGATAAACGCGCATTATCTTCTTCTATTCTGGCTGTCCTGACTTGATTTCGTGTAGAGAAACGGTCAAAAAGCGGAATACTCAATGTGAAATAAATGCTTTTCTGCATATTGTTCTTAAATTGCTGATTGAATGATTGGTTCACCGCACCACCCGAATAGTAGTAACCGGTATTAATCCCTGCTCCCATAGACAAGGTAGGATAGTAACCGGACTTGGCAACCTTTACACTTTTAAAGCTACTTTGTAATGAATAATAGGCTTGCTTGATTTGTGGCATACAGTTTAATGCAGAAGCATAAATATTCCCAGGATTTAATACTTCCATTTCAATTACATCCTCATCCAAAGAATCAACGTCGAAATAATCACTCCCTTGCAGTTCCATTAACTGAACTAACTCCAGAAATGAAAGTCGAAGTGAATTTCTGGCTTCGGTAGCCGACAGTTCATCATCAGCCAATTGTGCTTTTACATCATATAATTGCGACTGTGGCGCTTTACCGTTTTCTATCAATAATTGTGTCCTGTCTTCCTGCTCCTTGATCAACCTTATCTGCTCCTGTGTAATCCGGTAAATTTCTTTATTCAACAATATTTGAAAATAACAACCGGTTACATTCAGTGAGAGGTTATTCTCAATCAATTCTTTATTGGCTTCCGCCGCCAATAAATCGAATTTATTTTGAGAAATAGATGCACTGGTTTTAAAGCCTCTAAAAAGAGGAATTTCAGTAACTAGTGAAAAAGAAGTATTTTGTATATTGCTGTCTTCATAGGTATTTTCCTGATTTAATGACCTGCCGAAAGCAAACTTCTGCGAAGCTCCGGCATTCAGATCGGGTAAGAAACTATTCTTTAACGTGCTTCGTTCTACCTTCAATTTCTTTATTTGATTCTCTCCTTGCTTTACTTCTACATTATGCTTTACTGCATAATCAATACATTCTTTCAGATTCCACTTTTTATCTTGTGCCTGCACATTTCCAACAGACAGGGGAATGATGAACACTCCAAGTAAAATTATTACCTTAATCATAAAAACATCATTTAGTTAATGCTACAATTCTATCTTATTATAGATGCAAAAATAAAACTGCAACATTTCCAACGATGTTATCGGACTGTTATCTCTAAGTTAAGACTATTGTCAATTCTACCTATTGGTTATTGAAATGGGAATAGTCATAATTTCCCCCGACCTTTTTATATCTATATAAATTTTATCCTTATCCCTAAGATAAGATACCAACCTATCATGCAAATTTCCCACACTAAGATTGAATGATTCATTATCAATATTTAAGACTTTATCTCCCAATTTTAATCCTGCAAATTCCGCCGGTCCACTAACTTCCAAAACATGTACACGAGATATAGAGTCACTAATAATATCAAATCCAAATTCAGAAAAATAGGCTGTACTATTCGATAGTTCATAGCCCTTTACTGGTTTTACATATATTTTTTTCTAAAATCATTAAATGCAAGTATGAAGTTGAAACGTTGCATAAACTTTGAACCAATGAAGCAATATTTGCTTCTTGGATTATAAATTAACCTACAACTTTTTACATTATAAATATCCCACCGTATATCCGTCTTCTCCGAAAGAAATAAGGTGTCAATTTGTCCATCATTATAAGCTTTCAAATATTTTTTAAATAAGAGTGATTTAGACAGTTTACTATACATTGATTGATCTATTGATATTTCTCCATTGAAACCTAAATCCAGTATGAATGTTTGTTTTCCTCGGAGAGAACTGAATTCCAGCTCTGTTTTTTTCTGAACCTATATTTATAGTAGAATACCCTGCTATTTCTTGTTCCAGCAAATTATTATCTTGCTTTGCAAAAAGAGTTATTGTTTTGTCATCCATAGAAAACTTCCAATTACAGATGGTCAATAAATCCTCTCCGATAACAACATCCGGTAAAAATGAATGAATATATTCATTAGGATAAACAGCTTCAAACAATGGTTTCTGAATAAATAGATTACCCACTTTAAGAATATTGGGATAATAAAGTCGGATATTTGATTTTTTGCCATGTACATCTATGGATTGTATAGGATAACTCCCCCAATAAGTTGCTCCTAAAGCCTTCAAATCTTCTATCTTAGCAAGGCTCATACCAGCTCCTGTATCAAATATAAAGTTCACATCTCTATCGTTTAGTTTCCCACCTGCAGAAAACCAACCTTCATATATAACCAAAGGCAAGTCTATCCTAAAAGCCTTTGGTAGCTGCTTTTCAATGCTATCAGTATGTCGCGCATACTTATATATTGTCTTTACACCACTACAAGAAAAACTTGTAAAAACAAGGAACAATATAAATAAAACAAAAAAATAATTTCTGCATTCTTTTAAAATGATTTTAATAAGAAAGTGCCATTAGTATCTTTCTTAATAGAAATTAACCAATGACACTATCCATTGTTTTTTTAGAATACACTTTCAATCCATTCTCCAATAGAAGTAAAAACTTTACCTAAGCCCAGAAAGAACTTACCCAGCCAACTTCCGCCTTCAATACTCTTCATTTCTTCTACTGTCAATTCTTGTAATACTAGATTTTCCATACAATTCTAATTTTTAATGAATACTCTAATTATTTTTCTCTTTATAAAATAACACCGGTTTAATTTTACAGTGACAAAAATAACGGGTTTTGGTGAAGTAAAATTGCATTGTTACAAAAATTTCCAGCACAAATTAGTTTTTTGTCATCTAAAGTAAGTATTTCAATCTTATATGATATTTCAAAATGGAAGCTATTTTTATAGTAAAATGTTTCTTTAATTCTACTATACCGAATTTCTGCTCCCATATCTTTTAATTCATCTAGCGAATTATATAAATGCCGTTTACTTATCCGAAAACGTTTAGCTAATTCACACGGTGTTCCCGTACTTTCTTGCACTATGCATTTATGCAAGAATTGCATTCTGTTTATTTGTTCAAATAGTGACATAGCTTTATTTTGATTGATATCATTTTAATTTATTTCATCAAACTGTTCATTCCACAAACGATTATATATACCATTAGAATTAAGTAATTCTTGGTGCATTCCTGTTTCAACTACCTTTCCTTTATCGATCACTACAATCGTATCAGCAATTCTCACCGTACTCAATCGATGCGCAATGACAATAATCGTTTTGCCTCTCTGAGACAATGCATTCAATGTTTGTTTTACATAGCGTTCAGAAATAGAATCCAACGAAGACGTTGCCTCATCAAAAATCAGGATCTCCGGTTCTTTGTACAAAGCACGAGCTATGGCTATTCTCTGTCGCTCACCTCCCGATAAAGATGCCCCGTGTTCGCCAATATAAGTCATGTACCCTTTAGGAAGCCTGTCTATGAAATCCTTTAAACCAAGCTGCTCCACCAAATCAACGATCTTCTTCATATCCGGATGCAAATCACCTATAGCTATATTTTCAACAATACTTCCGGCAAACAATTCAATCTGTTGCGGCACTGTCCCCACTCGGCGGCGAAGGCTACGGTTATCTATTTGGGCAATATCATAATCACCTATACGAATACGCCCGGATTGTATGGGATAAATATGTTGCAACAACGAAATCAATGTTGTCTTACCCGAACCACTCTCACCAACTACCGCAGTTGTTTTTCCTTTGGCTATCGTCAGATTCAATGCATCAAAAACCTCTTTACGGGAACCATAACGGAAGGAAACATTCTCGAATGTAATATCGCCAACCATATCCGGCTCTAATACAATCTTCTGATTATCATCCTGTTCACGTTCCAAGTCCATAATCTGAAATAAGCGGTCGGCGGCAATCAATGCATCTTGGATAGTCTGATTGGAAGAAATCAGTGATCCGATAGGAGAAATTACATAACCAACCAAGGAATAAAACACCATCAGAGCACCCGGTGTCAACTCCTGATCGACCACAAAGATACTTCCTAACCATAAAATAACAATCGTGATACCCGTAGACACAAACTGAATGCCGCCTTGCGCCATTATTGACCCATATATGCTGCGATAAGTATTCTTTAATAAATGCACAAAGCGAGTTTCTGTTTTTAAATTAGCATATTCCTCTATGCCGAAACGCTTGATAGTAGAAATAGAATTTAGAGATTCCACCAACTGCGATTCCAATTCGGCACTGCTTTCCATGATACCCCGTTGATATTTCCGGTTCAATTTGTTAAATCCCCAGAAAATAAGCAGAAACAAAGGCGCTGCAACTAAAGTGATCAATGCCAATTTCCAGGAATAAATAAACATGAGACACACAGAAAATACAAGAATCATCATGTTGACCACAAGGTCTAAGGATACATTATTGATAAAATTACGGATCTTTACTGCATCATTTACACGCGAAATAATCTCACCCACCCGCATCGTATCAAAGAACTGTTGGGGCAAAGTCAACAAATGCTTATAGTAGCCCAGAATCAATGCAGCATCAATCCGCTGTCCTGTTTTCAGTGCCAAAATACTTTTCATTGCTCCTATGAAAGTCCGCAATAGCAGGATTACTATCATAATCACTCCCATCAGGTTGAGCAAGTTAATATTCTTATCTACCAGCACATAGTCTGTTATTTTACCTACATAGATGGAGATGGATAATCCCAATATACTATAAATAAGCGCACCAAACACAGCTTGCAGCATCACGTTTTTATGAGGAACCAACAGGGAGAAGAATTTTTTTCGTCATACTGGTCTTCATATTTCCGGTTTTGAAGGTCTCCTCAGGTTCCATCAATACCAGTACGCCGGTCCACATTTTTTCAAACTCCTGGTTTGTTACGCGGTGCATCCGCCCATCACCCGGGTCCATATATTCAATGTATTCCTTCTTTTTTTCCACCTTGTATATCACTATAAAATGCTGAAGCTGCTCGTGCACTATAACATGGGCAATGACGGGTTTTGGAACAATATATAGTGCCTCAAACTTAGCCCTGACTCCCTTTGCAGAAAGGCCCAGTTTATTGGCAGCTTCAACCAACCCTAGTATATTCGTTCCTTTCTGGTCGGTAAATGCATACTGGCGGATACGTGCAATAGGAAATTGCAAACCATAATAAGCACAAACTGAAGCCAAGCAGGCTGCACCGCAATCTGTAATATCAAACTGTTTTATTTTAATACCTTTTTACTCATAACTGAATGTTTATAAATGGATAATAGAATCAAAATTTAGCCATCATTGTTTTATTCTCATATTGCTTGGGATTCACCCAATCGTCTATCTTTTGATAAAGCGAATCAAAAAGTGACTGCCGGGTTATCATGAAATGGGCATTGACCGTCATTCCTTTTTTCAATACACCTTTCTGTCCGCTTTTCAGCATCAGATAATTCCGTTCCATCCGGCATTTCACTTTATAGAATGAATTCCCTTGGCTGTCCGTCAGGAAGTCCGATGAAATCTCATTTACTTCGCCGGGCAGTGTTCCCCACTCATTATAATTAAATGATTCCACCTGTACATTGACCGGCATCCCTATACTCATAAAACCTATATTCCGGGGGGGGTGACATATATTTCCATACACAAGGTGAAATCAGGACTGATAACTGCCAATGATTGTCCTGCCTGTATGCTGCTCCCTCTGTATATACCGGAGAACTGGTCAACCGTTCCACTCACCGGACTACGGACTATATAGAGATCTTTATCTTTCAATTCCTGTTTCAATGTGGTATTCATTTCGCTTCGGGAGCTCCGATATGTATTCATATCTGCTTGCCATGCGCTTAATTGGTTTTGTATCAATGAAGCCAATTCATTTTGCTGACTTTGATATTGAAAGTAATATTTATCATATTCTTCTTCTGAGATTACTTTCTTATCAAAAAGGTTTTTATTTCGTTTATACTCTTTTTCTGCCTGTGCCAAAGAGGTTTCGAGTTCCTTTTTCTTTTTAGTGAAATAGGTATATTCTTGTTGACGAACCGGAGAATGGAATGTAGCAGGGCATTCTCCTTTTGCCAAATAAGCGAGATCTGACAAATGGGCTTCGTAGTCATTCAAACGATTGGTCTGATAATTGATTTTATAATCGGAGTTATTGGTACGGAAACGGAGAAGAATATCTCCTTTGTTTACCCTATCGCCTTCGCGCACATAAACAGAATCTACCAGTTCTGTAATTGCCGATTTAATTTCTGTTTTTTCAGTAATCGGTCTCACTACTCCACTACCTTGCACCGAAATATCTACATATATAAAAGGCAGTGCAATGATGGCGGCAGTAACGGCAGCCAATACTACCCAATAAATAATTTGGGATTTTGTGGTGTGTTGATAGATGTATGTTTCAATACTGTTCTCTATCCATTCATTTGGTAATAACATAACATTTCTACTTTTACTGATTTATATAGCAAAAGTAGAATGAACGGAAAAAAATATATGTTATTGAATTGTTATCTGTAGGTTAATATCACTATACTAAATTATTGTATATTTCGCTATCCGAATTAAAAATATGAATTCAAAAAAAAAGATTCTAGCACTGTATCTAATAAATAATTCTGCACCATCCATTACATACCTAGAATCTTTTTTTCAAGTATTTACTCCATCATTAGAACACATATTTTCAGTAACAACTCTAAGGGTACAACATGTCAAAGCTAAAAGAATTCCACCATATTTATACACTCTAAATTATCGTACACTGTACTAATCCGTATTATTATCTTTTTTCTTTCTCATGCTAATACTAAGTATAGCCACAAGAAAAAGAAAAAACACAGGTATTAACTTAGTCCGCTCTCCATCATAGAGAAGTAAAGCAACAACAAGCAAAAATACTAATACAATATATAGAATACTTTTTTTCATTTTCAACAAAATGTTGCTGCACCTACCAATGCTCCACTATATCCACCTAAAGCTGCACCCGAAACAGTGCCAATTACTGGCAAAGTAACAGTACCTACACCTGCTCCGGTCAAAATACCAAGCCCTGCGCTACCTGCCGTACCAGCTATACATTTAGCATACTCAGTAATAGTATCCCAAACACCCCTACTTTGTGGCTCAAATGATAATCTATAATTATAAACAGTAATAGATATATCTATACCCATCTCAAAAGCGATATACTCTGAAGAATATTCTGAAAGAGAGCTATTAGTTAAGATATCCATAAACACCTTTCGCATGGAGGCTAAATTTTCACATTTTGATAAATCAGCCTTTGTCATTTTCTCAAAAACATCCCATCCTTCATCTGACAGATGTATATTTTCAGAATCTGTTACAGCATGTGATTCATTAGCAAATGAAGTAAAATAGTCGCATGCCAAATCATAAGAACCGAACTTCTTACTATATAAAAGTTGTTCAAGTTTTCGAACATCTTCTGTTTGTGCTATAAGTTCTTGGTTATTCACTAGCTGTTCTTGGCGTTGTTGAACCGTCCCTACATTTACATCCTCTGCGCATGAGAACAACAAAGGAGTGTATAATGCAATAAAAAGAATATTTCTAATTTTCATAATGTTTTACTCTACTATTAATACTCAAATAATTCTCTTAATTGGCTGGATACCACGAATACACTAGTCAGACTAGTACTGCTACTGTAAATGTAGCATCCATCCACCATAAATATTCATATATTCCTGCTAACGTCAGCGTTTTTATACCATTAAATTCTTATCGTGTTTTATGCTTGTGTTATTTGCCCTATTTTATGATTCGGGCAATCTCTAATTTTTCTTTTGAACAAACGGGCAGTAAAAAGTGGTATACCGGCTAATTGCTTTACTTCCTGTTCTTGTTCGTTTATGCTAGTTTTTTCCATATATCTTTATGTTTGTTTTAATGTGACAAAGATAAGTTGCTTTGTTCTAATCCTTTGTTATAGGTTTGTTATCTTTATGTTAAATCAATGCATCACACATAGCGCATCTTTCGCCGTCTGAACTATTAAAGAAGGATATCCGCACAATTCTAATATTTTAATAGCATTTCCTTCTTTTGCTACCCCCTTCTTCAGTTTATAGTCAAACAAAAGTTTGTCATCTGTTACTTTCTCACTGAAATAATACAATTCATACTGATCATTAAGTAATGTCGTTAATTCTAAATCATGTGTAGAAGCAAAAATCAAATTATCTGCTTTAGCCAAGTCTGAAAATACGGCAGAATTAATGGCTATCCTTTCCATCGTATTAGTTCCTTTAAACAACTCATCAAAAATCAACAAATAGTTTCCCTCTTTTCCTTTCTCAAGAGCTGCTTTCACATTCTCCGCTTCTTTTAAAAAATAGCTTTTTCCTTCCACTAAATCATCTTCTGTATGGACAACCGAATAAAGACGCCTGTTAATATCAATACAAAATTCCTTTGCAAAACAAGTATTCAATGCCTTTGCGGTCAACAAATTAATGGCAACAGTACGGATAAAACTGGTTTTTCCCGACATATTGGAACCTGTAATGAGCATGGACTTATCCGATAAAGAAACATCATTTGAAACACAGTCCTTTATCAGCGGATGATAAATACCATCCGCTTTTAATCGCTCTCCTTCCTTATCATTGGAAGGCTTACAATAATAGGGAAGTTTTTCACGTAAGAACGATATAGGGCAAAGCATATCCAAGAAACCGACATAACGGAAAGCTTGTTCTATTTCTCCTTTTCTCTTTTGAATGGATTGGAATGATGTTACAATATTGATAGTCGAATATAACGTGAAAATATTTATCAGTTCAGTCAAAAGATAAACAATCATGGCCGATTCACTCTCTAAAGCTATTCCAAAACGGAATGAACCTAATTTCCTACAAAGTTCTTTCAAGTGACGGGTAGTGCTTTCCACATTATCATTTATTGACAAAAAAGAGGGAATAGTACTTAAATAATTGACTGTTTTCAGTAGTTTATATAGCTGGGGTATAGAGAAATAGTAACATGATAGAATATTCTTTTGTTTAAAATGTAAATATCCATTAAATATATAAGATACTAATAAGAGTATAAAAGGAATAGGTGAAGAAGAAAACTGGAACATTAAGATAAGGAAAAAGGTAGGCAACCACCTACATATCTGAATCATCAACAAATAACCACGTGAATAAGTATGTTCCTTTTCCGCCAAAATGTCTACTATGGAATAAGCATCCGGTTTATTCAATTTTTGAAGAGCATTCACTAATTGATTTCTAAGCGGATGATCTGTTTGCAATTTCTCTATAAACTGTTCACGTTGGGCAACATCAAAAACTTTATCCGTGCACAAAATATGATAAAGATATTGCCTCCCTATACAAGAAGAGGTATAATCTACTTGTTCACACAAGTCATCCATATTTAAGTCTTCACGCACGGTTTCTGGTAGCACTTCCTTTACATGACTTAAATTCCGATATAAATCATATGCTTTTACCTCTTTTTCCATATTGCTCCAATTATTTAAATATGATATGTTGGGAACAAATAATCATCTGTTCCCAACATTAATACAATATTAGTTACTTTTAAAATTCACAAAAGCCACCAACAACAAATGCTGTTGCAATAAATACAGGAGAAAAAGGAATACACATAGATGCAGTAGCACCAGCAACAGCAGCACTTTCAAGACTCCATCCACCATTTACATTCATTACATCACTTGAATTCATTTCCTGCATCAAATCATTTTCATTTAAATTTTTCATAATCGTAATTTTTAAATTAGTTAATAAATTGTGTTTGTATAAAAACTACCAACAGATAAAATCTGCTATGGTCCATATTTTTCACGAAGTTGTTTCATTTGTTCAGCAGTAGGAGGTGCATAACCTCCCAATACCTGTACACGTTCCTCACCACTGAGTGGCTTCACCATGCAATACTCATTCTTTTTCATACTTCATTTTGTGTTTTGTCGTTATATACTAAAAAATAATTCTCTAAATTGGTTGGATAATACAAATACACTAGCCAGGCTAGTACTGCTACTGTAAATGTAGCATCCACTATAAATATTCATACTTTCTGCTAACGTCAGTATTTTCATACCATTAAATTCTTATCGTGTTTTGTGTTTGTATTACTTCTCTTATTTCAAAATTAGACAATCTCTAATTCTTCTTTTAAACAAGCGGGCAGTAAAAAGTGGTATACCGGCTAATTGCTTTACTTCCTGGTCTTGTTCGTTTATACTAGTTCTTTCCATATATCTATTTGTTTTGATGTGACAAAAATAAGTAGCTTTTTTCTAACTCCTTGTTATCGGATTGTTATCCTTATGTTAATATCAAATATGGAAAATCTGTTGGCAAAATTAATTCTTCTTAATTGTTTCTCTTTTAGCAACAACACATACTGTTTTTTAATGTCCAAAGGAAGTTTTTCGGATAGACCGGAGCAAGTTATAAATTTAACCTTTTAATCCAATCCCAACAATTATCTACTCCTTTCAAATAGTCAATAACAGAGGTGTTTATTACTGTATCAGGCATTAAAGTTGTTTCTTCATCCAACAATGAATCCGGTCTTCTGAAAAAGGAATGACTGACATAACCCTTTGTACCTGTAAAAGGCAGACTGATGGGAATAATATCACCATAACAGGTTGGTTTCTGAGAAGTGGGCATACCTATAATGGGAAAAAGATGATTGTCTTTTACAGTAGTCAGCAAATAATTAGCACTACTGAATGTATTTTGTCCTTGAATGAAAACCACCTTTTCGGTATATTTATATTTTGACAAAGGAACTTCCTTATCCACCCTCCTGTCTTGATTTTGCTCTGCCAATGTCTCATCATCATTCATCTCTGCTGAATTATCCAACAGAAACGGATAAAATTCTTTTAAAAATGAAGAAGCCCGGATATATGTGCGATAACTTTCGATATCTGACAAATGAATATTCAATGCCTCCAATAACATATTTCCTAAAAGGCTGTTTCCTCCCCCGTTATACCGCATATCAACAACCAGCAAAGAAAAGCCCTTTTGATTCATATCCTGAATCATGTGTTCCAAAAATTCCGTGAAGAACGGAAGATTATGGATTATATTCTCATCCGGTGTTTCACCGGATAACTGACAGCCCAATTGATAAGTATAACTATCAAACATTTCATTGAATTGAAAATAGCAGATGGAATCAATGATGCGATAATAATACGGCACTGGTTGTCTGGCGGTAACGGCATTCGGTTTAATAACTGTCATCTGATCAGGCTGATTATTTGTTCCGTTTTCCTTGTTTATATTTATTCTGTCTCCATCCGAAAAAACGATCTCAAGCACATCGCCATCTATCCCCAACCGCTTTATCAAACTAGGGTTATTCAGAAAATGACTCCCTGTAATGCCGGCTTTTATCTTATTTTCAGCAGGCAACATTCCGACCAATTTCTTATGAATATCAATTATATCCATTCCTCCCATGCTTGTAATGACTTTTCCTGTCACATTTTTGTAGCGAGAAGAAATGGAGTATAAATAGAAACTCCCGTTAAAATAGCGGACAGAAAATGGATATAGCGACAACGACTCTATATTCACAAAAGTATGGGCATCCTGCAAAAAGACCAATAGTTCAT
>Ga0192245_10404_pt1 | contig 19481 bp, 12 predicted proteins | sample Koala_Koa27_M3_FD_131238 | JGI IMG/M metagenome (GOLD analysis project Ga0192245, IMG submission 131238) | Enriched cells from koala feces incubated with labeled cellulose particles, San Francisco Zoo, California, United States - Koala_Koa2-7_M3 ...
TCATTCCAGCCGCTTCGGGGTTGACGCAGGAGAAAGACTTCATTACCCCCGGTCGCTTTCGTTTCAACGGAGGTTATTGACGTTTACCCCTTGGGGTTTACAGGCGTTTACAAATTATCTGATCAGACGGAGCGGGAAAAAAGAGGGGCATCGTACCCTGACGGATGCTTCCGGAAAAACAGCCATTGTCTTTGTGGTGACGTTTCATGAGGTTGCTTGTACAACTGCTGACAGGTTTTTTCAGAACAAACACTTATTGTCTTTGTGGCAAGGGTCCCTACACTTGTGTGTATAACTGCTGCCAGAGGGTCTTTTCCGAAAAAAGGGTGCTGATCTGCCGGTCGTTATTCATGGCTCGGGGTTGTCCGGAGGCTTTTTCGGTAGGCTGAGGGAGATTGTCCGGTGTGTTTCCGGAAAAATTTTCCGAATGCCGACTGATCGGAGAAACGCAGGTGATGGGCTATTTGCTGGATGTTGAGTCGGGGATCGCTCAGGTAGATCTTGGCCTGAGAAAGTACGCTGTCATGGATCCATTGGGTCACTGTGCGTCCGCTGCCTTTTTTGATCATTCGGGCAAAATGGTCGGCCGACAGGCATAACTTATCGGCATAGAAAGTCACGGGTTGCCGTTCGGTGGCATGTTGTTGCAGCAACTCCATGAAGCGACGGAAAAGAAGGTCCTGGCGCGCCAGGTCAGGCCTGTCAGGGTCTGCCAGGGTGACAGAAGCTCTCTGGTATTTCTCTTCCGCGGAGATCCTGCTTTTTCTTTCGTATTCCCGATAGGTTGTGTTGCTGTTTCGCATATAACAAAGATAGCGGCAGGGGGGCGTATCCGGAAATCAAATCGACAAACGGCGGTTATTTGCCTGCATTTGCCGGTTTTGAAGAGATTTTATGGGAAAGTCCGGAGCGTGTATGATCGGCGGATCGCGCGGCCGTTGACCCGGGTGTGCTTCACCATCCGTTGCGAATCTGTGATACAGGGCATCCGCTACGGGCCGACTGAGGGTCTTTCCGCCAGTGCCCGTGGCAGGGATCGTTTGTGTCGGGAGCATCCGTAAGTGCTTCCCGGAGCGGGTATCCTAAGCAAAGCGTGAACATGACACTAAGCTACCCCGCGGGTAAATGAGTTCCGCTCTTTCTTCTCAAAAGAACTGCAGGGTAGTTGCCTGAGGGTGCTTCAGATTCAGTAAAGAGACTCCTGCGGGGAGCTTTCCTTGCCGGGGTTGTTTGGTGATATGCAATGGAATCTCTTCCTTTCTATAGTGGCAGGTAGAGAGGGGTTTTTCCGGAGAGCAGGCGCGCAGGCTCAGAACAGATACAAGGGAAATACAGATACAGTGTGTTTTTTCATGAGGGTGGCAGGTTGTTGTTCCATGGAAGACATATTGTTGTATAACGGCCTATGCGTCTGTGCTGTCCGCGCAGCCCTGAAAGCCTATGAAAAGACAGCAAGGATGAAGCGTAATTCCCTTTTCATGTGGATGTATGTGGTGTTAAATGATATATGTTGTGTGACATAACGGGTGCATACCTGTTTATACCTGGCATCTGCCGGGATGCGTGTGAAGCCTGGAGAGAAGGACAGAGAGAACGGACCGGGTAGAAATGTAGGAATTTTCCGGAGAAAAACCAGCTCATGCCGCACCTCTGGTTTGGTATCTTGTTCGGTGTCCATCTGATCTCCGTTGCGCTGACCTGTAGGCGGGAAGGAGCGGATACACAAAAAAGCCGGTGACCTCACGGCCCCCGGCATTCTTTGAGGAAACAGGGTTATACATTTCCTCAGTTTAGACTTAATAATGATAGATTTATAGTGTTATGTTTATTGCGTATTTTCTATACAGGCAAATGGTTACGAAATACGGAGATCGCGTAGCAACATCGTATTTCAGGTATATTTCTGTATACGTGTAGTAGAAGATGAAAAAAAGGATAGTGTGTAAGGACAGTGCAAAGATAAGCAACAAAACCTATATTCCGCAAAAACTGCAAGGGGAAAAATTGGTTCAAAAACGGGTTTTACAAAGGATTGACGAATGTACGATTGAAAATACAAGGGATTGACGAATGGACGATTGACGATTTACAATTGAAATTGCAGAAAGAATAGGCTTCTACCTCCTAATGTGCCACATTTTATATGCAAACCTACAAGACGCGCGGCGTGTGTTTCCACGGTGCATATCCAACAAAAAAGTTTCCCGCGCGGTATATACATTCCCATTCGGTGTGCCGGGACGCAGATATGCCTGTCGTATGTTTGGATATTTGAGTTCTGAGGTATAGGTAGAATGTATAAAGAGGTATAGGTAGAATGTCTAAATAAGAATACATCAACTAAAACTTATAACTTATTACTTATAACTTATTACTTAAAACTTATTACTTAAAACTTACTACTTACTACTTATAACTTATTACTTAAAACTTACTACTTATAACTTACTACTTTCAAGACTTTCCGTTCGTATATGGGTCTGTTTCCCGGTGTTTCCGGAACTTTTTGTCCCTTTTTGTTCCGTTTCAACCCTGTTTGTACCGTTCCGGCACTGGCACTGGTTTGTGTATGTTATCTTTGTCTGTGTAACCGGTTGCAGTGAGTTTTTATCTGTTTTTCTAACCTGGGATACCGTCCGGAAGCGTTGCCTGGGCGGCTGTCCCGCAAACCATCCAAAGTATGCCTTTGTTTTACAAGCCCGTACAAAGTACATTGCCGTCGGAAGACGGGATCAAGAAGTGGCATCTGCGCTTAGTCAAGATAGGGCGTGTGATCGACACACAGAAAATCGGTGATATGATTGCCGAGAAATCTTCCCTCACTCCGGGGGATGTGCACAATGTGATCCGTAACCTGGTATCTGTGATGCGCGAGCAGCTTCAGAACAGTCACACTGTCTGTCTGGAGGGATTAGGATCTTTCACCATGATCTCCAGTTCGTCTGGTAACGGAGTAAATACGCCGGATGAGGTGAAGCCGTCGCAGATCAGGAGACTGCGTATCCGTTTTACTCCGACAGGTATGCGTGACTCCGGTAAGAGCGGTGTGACTCGTTCCATGTTTACCGGCATTGAATACCAGCGCTGGGAAGGAGTGTTGCCGGAAGGATATGAAACTGCTCCGGATGATGATGATGACATCCTGCTGGACTGATCGGTTGCCGGAAGGTATAACAGCATGTGGAGAAGTGTATGAATAATAATAATAAATGGGCGATAGTGCTGAAAATCCTCCTCGCAGTGATCAGTGCCCTGGCAGCCGCTGCCGGAGTGCAGGCTATGGGGTGACAAGAACCAATCAGGGACTGTCTGCGACAAGCGGCACAGTCCCTGATTATTTACGATTGGACGATTTACGATTTACGATTGGAAATACAGGGGATTTACGATGGGACGATTTACGATTGGAAATACAAGGGATTTACGATTGGACGATTGACGATTTACGGTTGGAAATACAAGGGATTTACGATGGGACGATTTACGATTTACGATTGAAAGTACAGGGGATTTACGAAGGGACGAACTGACGGTCGGTGAAATCAATCGAAGATCGGCATAGCCGACCAGGCGGTCGGCAAAGGGATTTACGATGTAGGATAGAAGTTGCGGAAAGAAGAGGTTTCTATCTCCCGACGCGCCACATTAGACAAACGATGATTGTAGAGACGCACGGCGTGCGTCTCCGCGGTGTACGTCTCCATTAGGGTATATCTTCTCTTATGTAATATATCTCTTCGATGCGGTGTATATTCCGGAACTATCTATATTCCCATTTGGTACGCCGAGACGTACGCCGAGACGCACGCCGTGCGTCTCTACAGTGGATTGGACATTCGGATAGTAATTTCAATCGTCCCTTCGTAGATCCCTTGTAATTTCAATCGTAAATCGTCAATCGTCCCTTCGTAAATCCCTTGTTCTGTTTATCTCATTTTCCGCCGCTGCTGCTACCAGCAGTCCTATGGCATCTCTCTGGGTAGATAAGGAGGAGAGTTGCCTGAGGTGGTGGAGATAGGTGACCCGAAGTGCTTCCGCGGAGAGGCCGGAGACGGATGGAGACTGGAAAAGACGGTCTGTTATGTTGCGGAACAGCAGAGATACATCGCCCTGGGAGTTGAGAGCAAATCTTCTTGGAACGGTTGTGAGCAAACTCTCCAGGAACGCGCTTTGTTTGTCGAGGAGTAGTTCCTGCTGATTGCCCAGCAGCTTGTTGAGTGATTCGTCTATCAGCCAGGACGAGCTCTGAAGAAGTTCTTCCAGGATAAAATCCAGGGCCTGCAAACCTGTGTCCGTATCGGTAAACTGGTATCCTCCTTCGGTGTCTCTGGTTCCGGGTTCGAGATAGAAGGCCCCTCCGATGTAGGAGGCACTGCCGTAGAGGTAGAGGAAAAACTGTTCGAGGATCTCCTGGTAGGTTTCCTCTATGGCCTCTTTCGGGTGGGTCCAGCCAGACAGCCAGTCGTGCAGATGGGCGGTGATCACCTTCAGGTTGCGGATGCCGTATCCGGAAGAGCGTATCACATCGTCTCCCAGCACATCGGTCTGGGCCGCGGGATCACTGGTGATCTTCTGTCTGCTCTCCGGGGCAAACAGATACATCGGATCGTGTTGCCTGCTATCGACGATGCGGCGGAGAAACACCTGTTCGTCTTCCCCTTCCGGCACGGGTGTATAGCCCCATTCTATAGCCAGGTAATCATAGGGTCCCAGCAGCGGGGGGGGGAGCATAGAGACCCCTTTCTCCAGGTCTCCGGGTTGTGCCACGTAGTTGAACCGGGCGTAGTCCATGATAGAGGCTGTGGTGCCATACCTGGCGGTGAAAGAGGCAGAACGCAGCGAATCTACCGGGTAGGCGAAAGACCCGCGCATGTTGTGTCTGAGCCCGAGCACGTGTCCCATTTCATGTGCCGCTACATAGCGGATCATCTCTCCGAGCATCTCTTCGGACAGGCTCTCCTGGCGTGCCGCCGGATCGCAGGCAGCCGTCTGTACAAACCGCCATTTCCGGAGCCGGTCTTCAAGATCGTGGTACCAGTAAATATCTGCCTGAAGGATTTCTCCCAAACGCGGATCTACCAGCGTGGCTCCCATCGCGTTTTCCCTGGCCTGGGGGATGTAACGGAGCATATTGACCGAGAGGTCGTACGGGTCGAAGTCTTCTCCGTCGGGCAGATCCCTGACTTGAATCACATCTTTAAATCCGATGGCCTCAAACGCTCTGTTCCAATCTAATATACCTTCCCGCGCATAGCGGGCTACGTGTGCGGGCAAAGCCGGATCGATGTAGAAAACAAGGGGCCGGAGCACTTCCGTAAGTTCTCCGGCGCGGTGCTTGTCTTTGTCCGCAGGGCAGAGGTTCCAGCGGGTGATGTATCTGAGCTGTTCGATGGGCTTGTCTTCCCGCACGCTCTTGTAGCTTCGCGTGAAATATCCCACACGCGGGTCTTTCTGCCGGGGTGGTGCCGGATCATCCATAAGCACAAGGTTGTAGTGGAGTTGCAGGGAGAAGGAGGTTTTACTGCCTGTATAGATAAGCTCGGAACGGATGCTGATCCGGTCTTCCCGGTTGCGGAAGTCGCGGATCCCACTCAGCCCGGGAGCCAGCTTTCCGGAAAGCAGCCCCGACTCCAGAGGCATCATTCCGGGTATGTCTTCGCCGAAAAACCGGGTAATGTCGATCGTCACCGAGGCCGGGGCCGACCTGTGGATCGGGAAAGCAAAGGGGTATCTGGGGGTCTGGTTGTTTTGCAGGCCTGTGTGCACCTTCTGCGTGCTGTCGCACCACACCTCATAGGCTCTCTCTTCAAAGAGCAACTGCCCTTCTTTCTCTACGAAATGGAACACTTTTCCGGGATGGAACGTCTGTCCGGCAGCAATGTGTTTGTGTCCGCTGATGTCTGCCACGCGGGTAGTCATAAACACATCCCGGTGGAAGAGGCCCCGGTCGATAGTCAGATACCAGGAATCACCTTCCCGGCTGATTTGCATCGGAAAGGAAGAGGCTCCCAGATACAGGGAGAAGAAACAGCTGTATAATAGGAGCAACCCTGTCAGACAGCCTCTTTGTTTGAACAGTCTCATTCGTGTCAGTCTAAAGTTTGTGTGTACGAGGCCGGAAAAATTTCCGGTGTCGGTTGATGCCTCCTCGGGTATACCCCGATCGTAGAAATAGCAAGTATGCCGTATCACAGGCGCTGTGACCCACGTGCCGTACCTACAAAAATAACTGATTTGGTTCAATACCGGGTATACCTTTTACAGTATTTAAAGGATGCGGGGAAGGAAGCGGGGAAAAAAGAGAGAAATAACACACATATATACAGTATTTTAGATAAATCAACACCCGGTTGTCACTGGTTTCGCTGGTTTCGCTGTGCATACAAGGAGTGGTTTCGCAGCTATCAGACTGACATTCGTTCCCTGTGAACCACGTCGGGTTTGCCGCGCCAGCGGTTGTGCGTTGACTTCGCCGGCCCTTTGTTCACAGGGAACCTGACGGATTTTCGGAGAAGTTTTAAGTTGTGGGTTTTAAGTTGTGGGTTTTAAGTTTTAAGTTATAAGTTTTAAGTTGTGAGTTTTAAGTAAATTCAATGGTACATCGTATATCAGTCTATGGTAAATAAGTAGATTTCTTTGTGTTTTGTATGTCTGCTTGTTCAGTTGTGAGTTTTAAGTTGTGAGTTTTAAGTAAATTCAATGGTATATAGTATCTCAGTTTATGGTAAATCCGTAGATTTCTTTGTGTTTCGTATATCTGCTTGTTCAGTTGTGAGTTTTAAGTGATAAGTTTTGAGTCATTTCAATCATACATCGTCTATCAGTCTATGGTAAATCCGTAGGTGTTGTTGTGTTTTACAGGTAGAGGACAGTGTCTCATTGCTGTGGTAAGTCCGTGCGTTTTTCTATTGAAAAAGAATCACGGAAAAGACCAGTTCTCTGCCGCGCAGGTGGTAGTTGTAAGAAAACGAATCGAGTCCGTTGAACAGGGTATACGAATAGGTGCGTACGTCGAGGATATTGTTGAGTTGCAGTTGCAGTCTGTAGGTTTTCGCTTTGTATTCCATGCCTGCGTCGTAGAGCGTGATGTTCTTGAAACGTGACGATTCGACCTCCCGCCTGTCGAACTCTACCTGCGTATATAAGTTCAGCCCTTTGGGAAAGAAGGCGGATATTTTGCCGGTATGGCCCTGGGAAAGCAGGGAGAAATGCTGATTGAGGTAGCTGTTGACATTCCGGGATGCCCGCGCCGTGTAGTTCAGTTCAGACCACGACCAGGGGCGTGAGGTCAGGCTGCCGCTGACGGAGTAGGTTTGTCCATAATAAGGTGTCCGGATGTCCTGCTGAAGGATCTGGTTTTTCTCCAGGTGTAGTTGCCTCCCACCGTGAGCTTGGTGCGGATGGGCTGAAACTGTTTGGTGATGCTGAACTGGGAAGAGACTGTCTGCGAACTGTTGGGCGAGGCTACCTGGGAGTGGATGATATAGTCCGGCTCTACCCATTGCGAAGACAAGGTGTTGTGGGTGTGGTAGGTGTACTGGATACCTGCGTGGGCAAACCAGAACTCCAGCGGGCGCTTGTACTCCACTTGCAGGGCGGCATATTCTTTCCTGTTTTTAGTGAGTATACCCGCCCGGAGCTGCCGGGTGCGATAGGAGAGTTGTACGGGCTGCTCCAGCACATCCAGTATGTCGCCCAGCGCGTGATTGAGTCCGCCATTCAGGTTGAGCTTGACAGCGGAGTTGACCCTGTAGCTGAAATAGAGATCCGGATCTGCGTAGAAGTAGTTTTTATCTGTCTGTAGCTTTCCGGATGCCGTCCGGTAGTTCAGGTAATACTGATGCAGGGGAGCACTGATGCGAGCCATAAACCGGTTGTCGGATGTTTTCCACTCGTATCGCGGTGCGAATGAGGTTTGCAGGTAGTAACCGGAGGCGGTGTTCTCCGCCAGCTCCGGTGCCTGACGCAACTGGGTTTGTAGCTCTTCATAGGTCAGGCTCAGGGAAAAAGGAAAATAGAAGCGGGAGTGGTTGCCGGTGGTTAGTACGAAACTGGCCTCTTCCCGGGTGTGGAAGGTATGTCCGGCGGCGGTCTGGGAGACGCTCTCTCCCTGTCCGGCCTGAGCGTCGGAAAAAAGGAGCCTGCCGCGCGGAGAGGTGTTGTATTGCAGGTAGGAGGAGAAATTCCAGAAATGCTCTCCGATGCGTTTTTTACTTCCAGCTTGTTGCTTATATCTACCTGGTGTGCTTCTCTGTACTGACCGATCCGTTGCGCGTTCTTCTGTACGTCCAGATGATTTTTATCGAAACGGGTTTTTGCCAGCAAATGGTTGCGCAGGTAGAGCGCGCTGTCGTTCAGGATATAGTCGAGCGAGATCTCCGGACGGTGTGTCTTCACCAGCGGATGGCTCTCTTCTGTCACGATCACGTTGCCTTCGTTTGTATAGTAGGTGCTTTGTGTGCTGTAGGCGTGCTGATTGCGGAGGTAGGCATACTCTACATTCAGTTTCAGGCTGGCATTTTCCGATAACTTATGGATGGTGTTGGCACTGATCATTTTGTCTTGTATGGATTGGTAACGGTCTTCTCTGACAGGTGGCGCGGACGATCCCATGCTGCTGATATCCAGCAGCGAAAAGGCTTTGTTGGGGATGCCTGTATGCCCGGAATGGTTGACCAGCTCCCGCTCTGAAGAGGGCCGGTAGTTGCCGGTCCGGGCCGTACTGATGGTCTGGAAACGGGGAGAGAAGACCATGGCGGTGAACCTGAGATGATACAGCCACCCTTCTTCTGCGTAGCCCAGCGCCGCGTCGGAGGTGCCAAAGGGTTTCAATTTTGCCTTCTGGGTCAGTTTGATATTGACTACCACATCCTCACTCTGTATACGATCTTGTTGCTGGCGGATCTGCTGATGATTTTCAATGATCTCTACCTCCGATACCGATGTGGCGGGCAGGCTGCGGGTGGCCAGGCTGTATTTGCCTCCGAGCATATTCAGCCCTTCGATGTAGAAGCGGTCGATGTTTTTGCCCATGTACTGAATGGCTCCCGCGGGAGTGATCTCCATTCCCGGAAGTTTCTTTATGGCATCTTCCAGAGAGACATCTCCTTTGCCGGTGAAAGCCGACAGGCGGTAGGAGAGGGTATCTCCTTTGAGCCGGATCTGAGGAGCGGATACGGTGATCTCACGGATCTGTATGGCTTTTTCCCTGAGCCATACATCCCGTGTCTGGGAGCGCGGGACTATTTCCTGTTCTACCTTTTCGTAGGAGAGATGTTCGAAAGAGAGCACCGGCGGGTGTCCGGGGTCCGCGGGAAGGTGTAGTTCGTACTCACCTTTTTCGTTGGTAAGCGCGTAGGCTTTCATCTGGCCCCGGACGGAAAGCCTTACTACCACACGCTCTACAGGCGTTTTCTCGTTCTCACTTCGGACGGTTCCCTGTACGATCTGCTGGGCAGACAGAGACAGGTACAGGCCAGGCAGGCAAAACCACAAACTAATTCTCCGGATGTGTTTCATTTCAGATTTGTTTTTACAGGGGTGGAACAGGTCCGGGACGCGCGATTGACACGCGCCCGGAACGCGTGGGTGTGGAAGCCCACCTGTGGACAGACATTTACTGTAGCTCCAGCGGCGTGTATCCGTTGGGGCGTATTCTTAACTGCAATCCATCTATCAGGATCATAGACTGATCGCCCACCTTCAACACATCTATGTTTGTGATCCCTTCCATAGGTACGTTTTTCATCGGGTCTTTTTCAAACCCGATCTTGTTTCTGAGGAATTTCTCCCGTGTTGTCCGGATCTGCCGCGCGTTTTTCTGCTCGTACACCGGAATTCCGGCCTGGCGGATAGCGGTGGCTGTGAACAGGTGTACCCCTTCCCGGTCTTCGGCCTGTAAGATGATCCCCGGCAGTCCGGTCAGTTTCCAGGGACCCAAAGGAGAGGGAATATCCAGGGCATACCAGGCAGTCCATTCCCTGCCCGCGTAGGATGTGGTGGCTTTGTGGCACAGGTGGCCGCATACGGTGAGTGTGTCTCCGGAAAGTTCCCACTCCAACGCGTCTGCTGGCTGGGTGTAGGTAAAATAGTTGGGTGTGATAATATCTGTCACGGTCATCTTTCCTCTGGGATGATTCTGAAAGATCACCCCCTCGAAGAAGTACATCGCGCGGCGCGTCTTGTCTTGTGCCTCTTTTTTCATCTCTTCCGTTACGTTTCGTCCGAAAAGCAGAAGAGAATCTTCCTGATAGGCTGTGTAGTCCCAGAATTTGGTACTGTTGTTACCCACTTGCAGGATGGTGTAACAGGTTTCTTCCTCCAGCGTGGCCTGCTCTGGGTTACGGACAGCGATCTTGTACGTGTAGATGCAGCTGAACAGCGTGTTGTCTATCTGTACATAGTTGGTTGGGTTTAATGTATACTCAGGCTTTTGCTGAGCGTTGGCTGAGGTGAGACTTAAAAGTCCACAGAAAATAAATAGCATTTTGTGGTTACGCATACGGAGTTATTTTAAGGATGGGAATTGCGGATCAGGGTATTTCCCTTTCATCCGTTGTACTGTGTTTTCCAGGGCTCAGCACAGCGGGCTTTCCGGATAGCCGTCGTGTACGGGTCTTCAGGAAAAAGCGATTTTCTTCTGGTAAATATTTTTATTTAATTAAATCTGTTACATCCTGACTGTTTAAAAACCAATGATTCACAGATCAGTGACGCGGAAGCAATATTCGTATTTTTTTCGGACCGCCAAGTCCAAAGAGTGTTTTTAAGGCTTTTTTAACTGTTGGATTTGTCTTTAAATTTCAATAATAACTATAAAATCAGATGTAATCAACTAATCATCTTAGTTTTGTAACTAAAATAATTAGTTATTTTGGTGAGGCAGATTTTACGCGAATTATCGGGTTGTTTTTTTCTTTTTCTTTCGGAAAAGTAGAGGGAGGGCTTTTGGTGTCCAAGGAGAGGGAGAAATATATGTCAGATAATTTCAATAGAGGCAGAGAGGCGCGCGGGACACAGAGATAGCGAGACAGGAAGGTGTCTGTATAGGGTGTATGTTTGTACGGGGGAGGTTCGCAGGTAGGCGAAGAGTTTTTCGTGTCACGTCTCTCCTGCTGCCTGGCAACTCTGTAAATCGTACCTCAGGCAGCCTCTGTGATGCATCCGGGGCGTTGTGTATTATTCTTTTTTCAGGATGATCTTTCCCTGGTAGCAGGCAGTGATGCTGTTGAGGAAAAGGATCAGTTCCGGATATTTTTCCGCTTCGTACCGTCCGGAGCGGACGCTTACTTCCTGCCGCACCGTGAGGGTATTGCCTGTTGCCTTTACTTCGGAGGTGAGTGTGCCGAAAGGAGTTCGCAGCTGTACAGAAGGTGGGACAGACTCTACGCTGTATCCTTCCGGAAGCTGAAGGGTGAGGTGGTCTGTATCGTTGTATCCCTATCGGATATAGATCTCCTGTCTGCGGGGCTTTACCGGTAGTTTCCCGAATCCCCCGCGCAAAGGATTGAGCGGAACGAACAGGCGGTTTCCGGTGCGGTTGCCATACAGCGGGGAGGTGAAGCTGTATCGCAGGATGAAAGCCGGATCTGCTTCTTTCTTCTCTTCGTAGCTGATAGCGCCAACGCTTGCCTGTGTGAGGTGAATGTGTTTGCGTAGCCTGTCGGTCTGCGCCGAAGGGGATAGTTTTTCGAAATAGAGCCAATCTTCGTATCTCGATAGCCGGGAGGTGGTCTCTACCTGCGCGGAGACTGCCCCGTCCGGAGCGAGGGTCAGTTGTATGTCCTGGTGCTGCGTATGCAGGGAGTCGGGCCTTGTGGGCAACCGGACAACCTGGCCTTTTCCCTGGCGGATCACCAGTGCCTGATGTCCGGCTATGGAGCTGTGTATATAGCCGGGGGCATAGCGCGTGTTGGTACATTCGAGCCAGAGCGTGTCCTGGGGCAGGGGTACTTGCAGGATGACGTGGTTCGTCTGGTTGGCACTGGGATAATCGGGCAGCAGGTCGCGGTTGTTGGTGCTGATCTCCGTATAGAAGGAGGGGATCCCTGCTTCCCGCAGCAGGGCCTGTGCATAATTGGTGAGGGCTTTGCAGTCTCCGAATCCGGTACGGAACACTTCCGCCGCGGGCAGGGGCTGAAAGCCGCCGATACCGAGCTGGATACTTACGTAGCGGGTCGTCTCTCCCAGGTATTCATAGATGCGCCGCACCTTTTCCCGATCGTTGGCGGCACCTGCTGTGAGTTCCTGAGCCTTCTGTCGCGCGGCAGGGGGCAGTTCGTCGCGTTTGTGAAGCAATGCGTACTGAAAAGCGCCGTAGCTTTCCCAACTTTCCAGGCTTCCGGGCTGACCGTCGAAGACGAAGTTTTCCGGCGAAAGCAGCAACAGCGGGGTCAGCGCGGAGAGAGGGGGGGCAAATGGTTCGTGTTCTATGGCCTGGATGCCTGCCGCGCGCCAGGTATGAGCGGGTAGTTTTCCGTTGTGGTCTTTCGCGGGCTCCCGCAGGCGGAATGCTTTGTAGCGGAAAGGAGTCGCGTCCGGGATGTAGAGGGTATAAGATGCCTGTTCTACGGATTGGTTGTATGTTTTCTGAGGGAAAAATCCCGGAAAGCCGATCAGTCCGTTCTTGTGGCGGACTTCCCATTCGTAGCGTACGGTGCAGGGATAGGAGGGAAGGAGACATTCGTACCTGTAGTACGAATCGTCGGAAGCCAGGTGAGGGGAATATTCGGAAAATCTCAGATCGCTTTTTCTGATCTTTCGTATCAGTTTGCCCCGGGCGTCATAGACCTCACCGGAGAACTTGCGCAGTTCGCGGAACTTATCTCCATAGAAGACAAAGTCGGCATGGTCTTTTCCTCTTTCGTTGAGTATGGTGATCGTCAGGCTGTTGCTCTCTTCGCCAGACACGGGGCTGTGCCAGGTATAGGTGGTCCGGGCATCCCGGACCACAGAGTAGGCCTGTTCTTTCAGCGAATCGGGGACAGAGGCTGCCACAGGCCCCTGCGCAGAGCTGGGTGATGTTGCGCAGAGACTGAACAGCAGGTATAGAGCGCCTATCCTGAACCTTGCCGGGCGTGAGTGGTGTGTGGTCATAGCGAAGTGGTTTTTCTCAGGACGACCTGTTCGTTGTTTTTCTGTACCAGCATTTCCCAGAACTGTTTGAGCGAAGTATATTCGTGCGTGGCAAAGATCACTTTATCGAATTTCACCACATAGTTAAGGGTGATGATCCCGCTTTCGTGCCGGACGCTGTACTGGCAGGAGATGCTTCCGTCTTCGGTACGGAAGTTACTGCTTTCCGGCAGTTCTTCTACTTCTACTCCTTCGGGCAGGCGGAGGGTGTGGCTCACGCGCAGGCTATAGGGGAAAGCAAATTCGACAGGTAGTTCCCTGTGTTCGTCGGTGAAATTGTTTTTCGTGATATGGGGCACGATCATGGGATTGAAATAGATGTGCGTATCGGTCTGCATCAGTGGTTTAGAGAAGTTTACAGCGGTTCTGACCTGTATGGAGAAAGGTTCCATCTGTGTCTGTTTGTACTCCCGGATGATCAGCCCTTCTTCGCGGCTGATGTTTTCGACAAAGGCGATGCTGTCTTCGGCCGCGTAGAATTCCTCTTTATAAGCTACCGCGTACCTGCCACCGAGGAGCGTATTCCTTTCTCCGTTCAGCGTGCCGGTATCGTCTAAGGTAGCAGTCACTAAGTTCTGGATCGTGTGGTTGCCTACCTGGGTGAGGTTGACCCAGCCTCCTCCGCCCGCTCCCGGATTGAAGAGCCAGGCGCGGTCTACCATCAGTAGCGGCGAGAGGGTATCTATGCCTCCGTAGCGGGTAGAGCCATCGAGATATACGAATTTGTTTTCCGCTACCTGCGCGGCTATCACAAAGGTGTTGAGTTTGTTGAGGGAGGGAAAGCTGAAGGGGAGTCTTCCCCGATCTCTGCGGCTCAGCAAGACGGGATGCGCCACGATGCCCGCGTCTTTCAGTACACTGAGCAGGACGAAGTTGATCTCCGCGTTGTTGCCCACTCCGTCTTTGATGGCCTGACGTACGCCGTCTCCGTAGAAGCCATATTTCCCGTTCCAGGATATTTTGCTCCGCACCAGCGCGAACACGGCCTCTACTTTCTCTGCCGGTTTCATCTCTGTCAGGTTCAGGGCCCTCCACTCTTCCCGGAACGGATTGCGCAGGGAGAGAAGTCCACCCCAGGAATTGTGTTCCCTGAGTAGTCTTTCGATGTCTGCCCAGGTGGTGGTATGAGGCTTGTAGGGTGAATAGGGGAATTTGATGCCCTGGAGTTCGAAAGTCACACGAGACCGGAAATCCTGTACGCACCACACATAGTCCTGATCTTTCAGAGCAGGAAGATCGGTGGCGGTGGCTTTGATCACCTTCGAGGTACAGTGTATATTTTCTGTCTGTTTGACGGAGGAAATGTATATATTGAAACTCTGATTTTCCTGTGTCTCGGATAGCTGTACTTCACCGAATCCTTTGGATTCGATATTGAAAAGGAAATACTCCGGGATCTTGACCTGGTACCGCGCGTGCATAACCGGCAGTTCGTTCTGTATCTCCCATTCGGGGAGGGAGTAGTAGAAGTCGGAGGTAACGCGATAGCGGTATTCGATGACTGTACCGGCGCGTACGGAAGGGATGGAGAATTTGATCTGTTTGTAATAGGGCGAGAGGCGCTCTTCAAAAATATAGCTTTTCTCCATTTTGGTGCGTACTGTTTTTCCATTTTCGAGGTTATAGGCATAGGCTTCGATGCGGCTGATGGTCTCACGGGGCTGGCTGGGATTGCTTTCCTGATAGATGGGGATGGTGACGTTGGCATAGTCTGTACCTTCGGAGTCGAGGATTTTGACACGTTTTTCAATGTTTTGTACGACGCGGAACTGCTGGGATACGAATTCGTAGTAGAGATCTGCTTTGTCACAAAGGATCAGCGCGTGCGCGGTGGTGTCTTTTTCATAGGTGGTCATAGCGAGTTCATCTACAGATATTTTTCCATACGACATGGAGAACTCCTGAGCATACCCTACGAAGGTCAGACCCATACACAGAAGGGCCAGAATAGCTTTTGTCCTTTTCATATTATAGTAGTTACATGTGTGTCCGGTGAACTGATTTTTACGTAAGGTTCAGGTGCGCGTTGTTCTTTTTGAATGTCGAGGTTAAAACTATAGAAAATAAATTACATACGAGCGGGATTGTTACTATTTCTTTTGTTGGTTAACTTTTATTAATAAGTAACCCGGGATGCGCAAGGTAGGGACGGGTTCCTTCGTTGTGCTACCACACGGGATGGAGCCTCCCGGAGGCAGGTGTGCGATACCTATCCCGACGAAGGAACAAAGGGTATAGCGGAAACCGGATTGTTTTTTAAATTTTTTTCGTTGTTTGGAAAAACCTTCTGTATGGCTTGACTGTTTAGATAGAAGTTTAATCTAAACTTTAACTTATTTAAATATGGCAACAACTGTGAAACCATCTGCTCAGAGCAAACCTACGTCTCATACTGAAAATCAGGAGGTCGGACGTTTTATCGGTGCTCTCTATTCTTTCAATAACAGCCTGAAACTGTACCACTGGCACGTAAGTGGTGAAGGTAGCTATGCACAACATATTGCCCTGGACCAGGCCCTGGAAACACTGCCTGATGTGCTGGATCGTCTGACAGAGACTACCTATGCGATGAAAGGAGATATTGCTATCACTATTCCGGAAACGAATGTTCCGAAAGATATTGTGAAGCACGCGCAGGATTTCTATACCTATGTAGAGAGTCACCGGGATCTTTTTTCTCAGGATTTCTCCGCATCTATTATAGATGATTATCAGGAGACGATCCAGCAATTGCTTTACAGACTGGAACGACTGAAATAAGTGGCAGGTCTGCTTGTCAGGAATTTGTAAAGCTTATCACAGAAAAACGTCCGGCATGTTATCATGGCCGGACGTTTTTTGTGGGTAAGATCGCCGGAAAGGCGTTTACCATCGGGTGGGTGTTACGGAAATAAACAAGAAGTTGTTTGGGTGTGCGGATTTTATTATGTTTGCATGACATTTTATCTGAAATTCCATGAAAAAGATCTTCTTGTTGAGTCTGTGTCTGGTATGGACGTTCTGTGTATGCGCGCAGAGACAAACTATTGGTGAACGTATCGCTCCACCGGCGGGGTATGTGCGGGAAGCATTGCCGTCCGGATCTTTCGGGGCGTATCTCCGCGAATTACCTTTGTTGCCCGCGGGCAGCAAAGTGCTTCTGTTTAACGGTGAAGAAAAACGCAACCAGGCGTGCGCGTATGCCGTGGTAGATCTGGATATTGGCAAACGGGATCTTCAGCAATGCGCGGATGCTATCATACGCCTGCGTGCCGAACACCTCTACCAACAACAGAAGTATACGGAGATCTGTTTCAACTTTACCAACGGATTCCGGGCAGACTATACGAAGTGGGCAGCGGGCCACCGCATCCGGGTAAGTGGCAATCAGGTATCCTGGTATGCTGCCGGAGCGGAAGACTATACCTATCCGACTTTCCGCGCTTATCTCGACCTGGTGTTTGTCTACGCAGGTACTGCCTCTCTGGCGGGAGAACTGGTCCGGACTGACTATGCGGAGTTGAGATCCGGCGATGTCTTTATACAAGGTGGCTTTCCCGGTCACGCGGTGATCGTAGTGGATGTCGCCGTTCATCCTCAGTCCGGAAAGAGGGTCTATCTGCTGGCTCAGAGTTATATGCCCGCGCAACATATCCATGTCCTGACCAATCCTGCCCATCGTACCCTTTCTCCGTGGTACGAACTGGAACCTACGCGCGCGGGTAAAGTCTATATTCCGGAATGGACGTTTGAGAAGAGCGACCTGATGCGGTTTCCCTGAAAAACGAAGAGCGGCTTACTGATTTACGATTTACTGATTTACGATTTACTGATTTACGATGGAAGATATAAGAAGATATAAGTTGTGATCTACCTGTAGAAATATCTACTTACGTTTCTATAGTTGCCCCCCTGCGTTGTACACCCCACACACATCGTTGGTACATGGGATATATATCAGATAATCGTATTTTCCATCGTACATCGGTAAGTCTCTTAAAACTGTCTTTGCAAAGAGATCAGAAATTCACGGGGACGAATGGATAGCCACGATTCACAGCTTTGCAGGGCAGTGTAGGTGGTATAGCTGTAGGATTCGCGGTCGAAGAGGTTGCGCAGTGAGGCTGTGGCGCGCCATCGTTTCCAGTTGTATATAACAGAGAAGTCGGCCAGCAACGTATGTAAGTATCTGCCCGCGCTGATCTCATCCAGGTACGATTCTCCGGCAAGGAGGAAGCGGAGGGCTCCCGGATTCCAGGAAACCTGGAGGCGATGGATCATGTGAAGCAAGGGGTCGAGGCGTGTGTCTGTTCCGATGCGTGAACCACCGTAGCTGAGATGGCCGCTGTAGTCGACCTCCATCTGCCGGGCAGGCATCCATTGGAGCTTAGGCTGTACCAGCAGTTGGTCGTAGCGGTAAGAAAGTATCTCTTCTCCGTTCCATTGGCGACCGGTGCTCCGGCTGAGGGTCAGTCCCAGAGAGGTAGTCAGGTTCCAGTCGTAGATCCCTTTGGACAAATGGCTGTGGAGACTCTTGTGGTCGGTATGATGGGTCTCCGGCAGGGTGGTCAGTAGGATCTGTCCGTCGGAGATAATCTGTCCCGGAAGCAGATTGTGCCGCGAGCGGGTATAGGAGAGTGTGGTATGGAAAAAGAGTTCGCGGACTGTATTCTTATATTCTCCATACAAGGAATAGTATTGCGTGGTCGCGCGCGCGCTCCGGACGAGGCATCACAGCGGTGCGGTAGTCTGTGTAGTAGGTATAGGGGTAGAGCGTAGCTATGTTGCCCGGAGCTTGTGTCAGGGTGGCATAGCCTGAGAATTGCCAGCGGTGGTTGAAGCGGTACCTCAGAGAGAGAGGGGTGAAAGAACAGCGCGTTTTCCGGGGCGTGGGTGTATCTCTGGTATTGCACCGGCAAAGAGAGCGTGGTGCGCCATTGTCCGGCCATCCGCTGAAAGGTGGGAAGCAGATAGAGGGAATAACTGTTTTCCCGGTATCTCTCCTCTTGTCGGGCGGCAAACAGTTCGGCGTTCATACCCACTGTATAGCTGGCTGTCAGGTAGCGGTTGCTGCGTCGGAACGAGTAATGGTTGTCTGTATACAGACGGCGGAAATCCAGTTCCTGCCGGAAGTCTTCCGTACGCAGGGTAGAGGGCCGTTGGTAATAAGACAGACGGGAACGGAATTCGGAAGTTGTTTTTTCCCGGTTACGTACCAGGTGCAGGTTGTTTTCTACCTGCAGGTGGTGGGTGTTGAGACGCTGCCGGATGTCGGTATCTCCTCCGATCTCCGACCATTCGTGACCCAGCTGTCCCTGGACCGAGACATTCTCGCGGAGGTAATAGTGTGCCGCGTTCTTTTCGAGCAACATATCCAGATAGGCTTGGTCGGTACGCAGCCGGTAATCGCGCTGTTCTTCCAGAGCGATCGTATCGTTGTCGGAATACCAGATGTCGCGGCTTCCGCGTTGCTGGCGTGTCTGGTCGCGGGTATATCCAGCTTGCAGACGGAGGTTAGTTTCTTCCGCGGGTTTGTAGAGCTTATTTGCTGAAAAAGTATGTGTGTCGTTGAACAGTACCCGGCGGCGGTCGAGCGGAGACCGGATCGACGAGTGATTCAGGAAAGAGGGCATCTGGTTCCCGGCCAGCCGGGCAGTAGGAGAGTGGGCGGAAATCAGTTCGGTCTGTTCTTCGGAGAGATCCGTACCGGTATTGTCTGTATGAAATCCGTAGAGGCTTTGCCCGCGATGGCCCAGTTGCAACGCGCTGATTCCCGCGTCGCGCAGGAAGTCGTCGCCCCATCCGGCGGCGACCGACAGTCGGAACATCCATTTGCTGCGTACGGCGGGATCGAGTTTGAGGTTCAGCGCAATATCGTCGGTGAATACCTTGTCGCGCAGGGATTGGATGGGCTGGTAGTTCTCTATGATCTGGGCCTCTTTTACCGCCCTGGCATCTAAGTTGTTGTTGATCAGGTTGTAGCGTCCGCCGGTGAGGTCCATGCCTTCTACCGAGAAGTGGCTGATCTCTTTGCCGTTGTAACGGATCTTTCCGCTTTCGCCGACTTCTACGCCGGGAAGTTTGCGCAAGACATCCTTTACATTCACATCGCTGGAAGAGGCAAACTGTTCCAGGTCGAATTTGATGGTATCCTGCCTGCCATAGATGCGTCCGGGCCTGATCTGTACCTCTTTCAGGGTAAGCGCTTCGGCATACAGGGCGAAATTGTACCGGGTGGTACCTAGCTTCACCTGCTGCCACTCTTTGCGGTATCCCAGGTAGGAAACAGCGATCGTGAGCGAATCGCCCTGAAGAGAAGGAAGGGTATACTGGCCCTCTCTGTCTGTCAGGCAGAATGCCAGCGGAGC
>Ga0192245_10398_pt2 | contig 19188 bp, 17 predicted proteins | sample Koala_Koa27_M3_FD_131238 | JGI IMG/M metagenome (GOLD analysis project Ga0192245, IMG submission 131238) | Enriched cells from koala feces incubated with labeled cellulose particles, San Francisco Zoo, California, United States - Koala_Koa2-7_M3 ...
GTATGGAACAACTGAAACACGAGTGCGGGGTAGCCATGATCCGGCTGCTGAAACCGCTGGAATACTACCAGGAGAAGTACGGTACCTGGATGTATGGCCTCAATAAGCTTTACCTGTTGATGGAGAAGCAACACAACCGGGGTCAGGAGGGAGCAGGACTTGCCTGTGTGAAACTGGAATCCAATCCCGGAGAAGAATATATGTTCCGTGAGCGTGCCACTGGGTCGGGGGCCATCACGGAAATTTTTCAAAATATACATACCACTTTCAAAGATTTCCCTGCCGGTCAGGTGCAGGACGCGGAGTTTGCCAGGCGCTGCCTGCCCTTTGCCGGAGAGGTATACATGGGACACCTGCGCTACAGTACTACCGGAAAGTCGGGCATCAGTTACGTACATCCTTTCCTTCGCCGCAATAACTGGCGGGCCAGGAACCTGGCACTCTGCGGCAACTTCAACATGACCAATGTAGATGAGATCTTCGCCCGTATCACCGCCATCGGCCAGCACCCGCGTAAATATGCCGATACCTACATCATGCTGGAACAGATGGGACACCGTCTGGACCGGGAGGTAGAGCGACTCTATACCCTGGCCGACGCGGACGGACTCACGGGGATGGACATCACCCATTACATCGAAGACCGCATCGACCTGGCCAATGTGCTCCGCAGCTCCAGTAAAGGCTGGGACGGAGGGTATGTGATCTGTGGCCTCACCGGTAGCGGCGAGTCGTTTGCCGTACGTGATCCCTGGGGGATACGGTCTGCTTTCTGGTATTCCAACGACGAGATCATCGTATTGGCCTCCGAGCGTCCGGTGATACAGACCGCTTTCGACATTGCGGCGGAAGATATCAAGGAACTGCAACCGGGACAGGCGCTGCTAATCAACAAGCAGGGCAAGCTGCGTACCAACCAGATCAACAAAGCGCGGGAGAAACGCGCCTGTTCGTTCGAACGGATCTATTTCTCCCGCGGGAGCGATGTGGACATCTACCGCGAGCGGAAACTGCTGGGCGAGAAACTGGTACCTAACATCCTCAGATCCATAGACAACGACATAGACAATACCGTTTTCTCTTTCATCCCCAATACGGCGGAAGTGGCCTTCTACGGCATGCTGGAGGGGTTGGACAACTACCTCAACGAAGAGAAGGCGCAACAGATCGCCGCCCTGGGACACCATCCGGATATGGATGAACTGCACCAGATCCTGGCACGGCGCATCCGTAGCGAAAAGGTGGCGATCAAGGACATCAAACTGCGTACCTTTATTGCCGAGGGAAACAGCCGTAACGACCTGGCGGCGCACGTCTACGACGTGACCTATGGCAGCCTGCGTCCGGGTGTGGACAATCTGGTGATCATCGACGACAGCATCGTGCGGGGTACTACCCTGAAACAAAGCATCCTGGGGATACTCGACCGGCTGGGGCCGAAGAAGATCATCATCGTTTCCTCTTCTCCGCAGGTACGTTATCCCGACTACTACGGTATCGATATGGCGCGCATGAAGGAGTTTATCGCTTTCCGGGCGGCGATCGAGTTGCTCAAGGAGCGGGATATGCGGGATGTGATCGAAGCGGCCTACCGCAAGTCCAAAGAACAGGAAGGTCTGCCCAAAGAGCAGATGGTCAATTACGTGAAGGATATCTACGCGCCTTTCACCGATGAAGAGATCTCTGCCAAGATGGTAGAGTTGCTCACCCCTCCGGGCTTGCGCGCGAAGGTAGAGTTTGTCTATCAGCCGCTGGAAGGCCTGAGACAGGCGTGTCCCCAGCATACGGGCGACTGGTATTTCAGTGGCGACTACCCCACGCCGGGCGGTGTGCGGATGCTCAACCAGGCGTTTATCAATTACATTGAGGATGGATACCAGTTTTGAGATTTACGATTTGACGATTGACGAAGTACGATTTAAATTACATTGTACATCATTAATCCGTGTAAATCTGTAATGGATACTGTTCTCTTGAATGGTGAATAAAACCCTATAGTAGATGGTGAGTTATAAGATATATTGTGTATATATAGGTAACTAAATAAATGTAATATTAATCATATATAGTCAATTGTCAACATTCTTTTATGTGAAGAGTCGAATAAGGGTGATGACCGAAGGGAGTAAATCGTCAATCTCAAGTTTTGTATACACATGAGTAATGTCAATCGTAAATCGTAAATCGTCCAATCGTAAATAATATAATATGTTATATCAGAGAAATGTAACCCTGATCCTTGACGACGGGAGCCGTTTTCACGGGAAGTCGTTTGGCTACGAAAAGCCTGTGGCGGGCGAAGTAGTCTTCAATACAGCCATAACCGGATATCCGGAGAGTCTCACAGACCCTTCCTACGCGGGGCAGCTGATAGTATTGACTTTCCCGCTTGTGGGAAATTACGGGGTACCTCCCGGTACGTTTGAGAAAGACGGCAACGCTACGTTCCTGGAAAGTGAGAAGATCCATGTAGAAGCCATCATTGTGAGTGATTATTCCTACGAGCACAGTCACTGGAACGCTACGGAGAGCTTAGCCGACTGGCTCAAACGCGAACAGATACCCGGGATCACCGGAATTGATACGCGCGAACTCACCAAGGTGCTCCGCGAACACGGGGTGATGATGGGAAAGATCGTCTTCGATGACGAACCGGACCACATTCCCGAAGCTATTTACGAGGGAGTGAATTTCGTAGACAAAGTCTCCTGCAAAGAGGTGATCCGATACAACGCCGGAGAGGGTCGTAAGAAAGTACTACTGGTAGACTGTGGTGTAAAGACCAACATTGTCCGCTGTCTCACCCGCCGGGGAGTAGAGGTGATCCGGGTACCCTGGGACTATGACTTCAATACCCTGGAGTTCGACGGATTGTTTATCTCCAACGGCCCGGGCGACCCCGATACGTGCGATGCCGCGGTGCAAAACATTCGCAAAGCAATGCGGAACCCCGTGCTGCCTATCTTCGGTATCTGTATGGGCAACCAGCTGCTGGCCAAGGCCGGAGGCGCGTCGATCTACAAACTCAAATACGGACACCGCAGCCACAACCAGCCGGTGCGCATGGCAGGTACGCAGCGTTGCTTTGTAACCAGCCAGAACCACGGCTACGCGGTAGACAATGATTCCCTGCCTGCGGACTGGGAACCCTTGTTCCTCAACATGAACGACGGCTCCAACGAGGGAATACGCCACAAGCACAATCCCTGGTTCTCTTCGCAGTTCCATCCGGAAGCGGCGAGCGGACCTACCGATACCGAGTTTTTGTTTGACGAATTTATAAAGCTATTGAAATAACAGCTTATCAAATCACTGTCTTCTGTGTCATCGGATAAAGCCATAGTGTTCTGTAATATGTCTGGTATAATTCATCGTTATCAACGAAACGTTGGGCATAATTGTACGAAACGCAGCCACTGCCGTCCGCAACACGCCTGGAACAGGCGTTGGGTCGCCTTTGGTCTCGCAGCGTAAACGGAGTGCAGATGTAAGCCGACCACAGAGCAGGATCTGTCTGAGCAGAGCGAGTTTTTCCTGCTCGTCGGTTTACAGCAAACGGAGTAGCGGAGAGACCAGGCGCCGCCTTTCTTTGCTTCGTTTCTTTGGCGGAGCAAAGAAATGAAGAGAAAAAAACAAAAAAGTAACATACCTGTCATGAAGAAAGAAGAGATAAAGAAAGTATTGCTATTGGGTTCCGGTGCCCTGAAGATCGGTGAGGCCGGAGAGTTCGACTATTCCGGATCGCAGGCCCTCAAAGCCCTGAAAGAGGAAGGCATCGAGACCCTCCTGATCAATCCCAATATCGCTACCGTACAGACCAGTGAAGGGGTAGCGGATCAGATCTACTTCCTGCCTGTAACTCCCTATTTCGTGGAGAAGGTCATCGCCAAAGAGCGTCCGCAGGGCATTCTGCTGGCCTTCGGCGGACAGACCGCTCTCAACTGCGGGGTAGAACTCTATCAGTCGGGCGTTTTGGAGAAATACCAGGTAGAGGTACTCGGGACCCCCGTACAGGCCATTATCGATACGGAAGACCGCGAACTGTTTGTCCGCAAGCTGGACGAGATCGGTGTAAAGACCATCAAAAGCGAAGCGGTAGAGAACATCGCAGATGCCCGCCGGGCCGCGAAAGAACTGGGCTACCCGGTCATCATCCGCGCGGCGTACGCGCTGGGTGGCCTGGGATCGGGATTCTGTGACAACGAAGCAGAACTGGATATTCTGGCCGAAAAAGCCTTCTCTTTCTCTCCGCAGGTATTGGTGGAGAAAAGCCTCAAGGGCTGGAAAGAGGTGGAGTATGAGGTGGTGCGCGACCGCTTCGACAACTGCATCACGGTGTGTAACATGGAGAATTTCGACCCGCTGGGTATACATACCGGAGAGTCGATCGTGATTGCTCCTTCGCAGACGCTCACCAACAGCGAATACCACAAGCTGCGCGAACTGGCCATCCGCATCATCCGTCACATCGGCATCGTAGGGGAGTGTAACGTGCAGTATGCGTTCGATCCCGAGTCGGAAGACTACCGGGTGATCGAGGTGAATGCCCGTCTGAGCCGTTCGTCGGCCTTAGCCTCCAAAGCTACCGGCTATCCGCTGGCCTTTGTGGCTGCCAAGCTGGGACTGGGCTACGGACTGTTCGATCTGAAAAACTCGGTGACCAAGACCACCACGGCTTTCTTCGAACCCGCGCTGGACTATGTCGTATGTAAGATCCCCCGCTGGGACCTGGGGAAGTTTCACGGGGTAGACCGCGAACTGGGCTCTTCCATGAAATCCGTAGGAGAGGTGATGGCCATCGGCCGCACGTTTGAAGAGGCGATCCAGAAGGGACTGCGCATGATCGGGCAGGGGATGCACGGGTTTGTGGAGAACAAAGAATTAGTGATCGACGATATTGACAAAGCCCTGCGGGAGCCTACGGACAAGCGTGTCTTTGTGATCTCCAAAGCCTTCCTGGCGGGATATACAGTGGATCAGATCCACGACCTGACGAAGATTGACAAATGGTTCCTGCAAAAACTGATGAATATCATTGAGACTTCGCGCGCGCTGAAAGAGAAGGGTGCCGGAGGCACCGGTAAAGAGTTGCTGCGCATGGCCAAGGTGCAGGGATTCTCCGATTTCCAGGTGGCCCGCGCGTGGGGCTGGGATCAGCAGATGGATTCCGACGAAGCGATCCTGAAGGTACGTGCCCTGCGCAAAGAGCAGGGTATCCTGCCGGTGGTGAAGCAGATAGACACACTGGCGGCCGAGTATCCGGCACAGACCAACTACCTCTACCTGACCTATAGCGGTGTGGCCAATGACATTACGTACGAGAACGACGGTCGCTCCATCGTGGTACTGGGGTCGGGAGCCTATCGCATCGGCTCGTCCGTGGAGTTTGACTGGTGCGGGGTGCAGGCCCTGAATACCATCCGCAAAGAGGGCTGGCGCAGTGTGATGATCAACTACAATCCGGAGACAGTGTCTACGGACTACGATATGTGCGACCGGCTCTATTTCGACGAACTCACGTTCGAGCGGGTCATGGACATCCTGGAACTGGAACAACCGCACGGGGTGATCGTCTCTACCGGCGGACAGATTCCCAACAACCTGGCCCTGCGCCTGGATCAGCAGAACGTACCTATCTTAGGTACTAGTGCCAGAAGCATCGACAATGCCGAAGACCGGGAGAAATTCTCTGCCATGCTCGACCGTATCGGGGTAGACCAGCCCCGCTGGCGCGAGCTGACCTCGATGGAGGACATCCACGAGTTCGTAGAGGAGGTCGGCTTCCCGGTATTGGTGCGTCCGAGTTATGTGCTCAGTGGCGCGGCGATGAATGTCTGCTCCAATCCGGAAGAGCTGGAACGCTTCTTGCAACTGGCGGCCAATGTCAGTAAAAAACATCCGGTGGTAGTGAGCCAGTTCATCGAGCATGCCAAGGAGGTGGAGATGGACGCGGTGGCGCGTGACGGAGAGATCGTTGCCTATGCCATCAGTGAGCACATTGAATTTGCCGGGGTGCACTCGGGAGATGCTACCATCCAGTTCCCGCCGCAGAAACTCTATGTGGAGACGGTACGCCGTATCAAACGGATCAGCCGGGAGATCGCGAAGGAGTTGAACATCTCCGGGCCGTTCAACATCCAGTTCCTGGCGCGGGACAACGACATCAAGGTGATCGAGTGCAACCTGCGTGCCTCCCGCTCGTTCCCGTTTGTGAGTAAGGTGTTGAAGATCAATTTCATCGAACTGGCCACCCAGGTGATGCTGGGACTTCCGGTGGAGAAACCTTCCAAGAACCTATTCGAGCTGGACTATGTGGGGATCAAAGCCTCACAGTTCTCCTTCAACCGCTTGCAGAAGGCAGACCCTGTATTGGGGGTGGATATGGCTTCTACCGGTGAAGTAGGGTGTATCGGTATGGATACCTCTTGCGCGGTGCTCAAAGCGATGCTTTCTGTGGGCTACCGCATTCCGAAGCAGAACATCCTGCTCTCTACGGGTACGCCCAAGCAGAAAGCGGATATGATGGACGCGGCCCGGCTGTTGGTAAAAAAGGGATATAAACTTTTTGCCACGGGAGGTACGCACAAAGCGCTGGCAGAGAGTGGCATCGAGAGCACCCATGTCTACTGGCCCAGCGAAGCGGGAAGCCCCCAGGCACTGGATATGATGCGTGACAAGCAGATCGATATGGTGGTGAATATTCCCAAGAACCTGACGGCGGGCGAGCTGAGCAACGGCTACAAGATCCGCCGCGCCGCGATCGACCTGAATATTCCGCTCATCACCAATGCCCGTCTGGCAAGTGCCTTTATCCAGGCGTTCTGCACCATGGATATGGAAGACATCGCCATCAGGAGCTGGGAAGAGTATAAGTAGGAGTGACTCTATCTAAGTAAGGAACGGAGATGTCTCAGACGGGGCATCTTCGTTTTTGTTAGAGATAGTCCGTTCGTTCAGAGAGAAACATAGAACCGACATTTATCCCGGAAGACGAAGCCGATCTGTGGTGGAGGGGGCGGTCGCCTGGTTGACTACGTCGATCTGCGATGGACTGTGTCGACCGTTGTGTTGACTGCGTCGATCTGCGATTCAGCACTGGGGATACCTTCATTTTTTACAGGCGGAAATTCATCAGCCATCGGATGTATACTACTCCGGCAGCCTGTAGAGACGCACGGCGTGCGTCTCAGCACACCGAATGGGAATACACATACCATGCAGGATGCTTTATTGTTAGACTTGCACCGCGGAGACGCACGCCTCTTTATTAGACGTACACCGCGGAGACGCACGCCTCTTTATGGGACGTATACTGTGGAGACGCACGCCTCTTTATGGGACGTATACTGTGGAGACGCACGCCTCTTTATTGGACGTACACCGCGGAGACGCACGCCTCTTTATTGGACGTACACCGCGGAGACGCACGCCTCTTTATGGGACGTACACCGCGGAGACGCACGCCTCTTTATGGGACGTATACCGCGGAGACGCACGCCGTGCGTCTCTACACGTAATCCCTTTCTCTGTAGATGAATAATTGGATATGTGTATAGATAAATAGTATAGTGCCTCTCTGCAAGGCAAGGGAGTATGATATATACCATAAGGGAGAAGGCTTGTTTTTTCAGCTCACCTTACAGGGAATATCGCGTACGTTTGTTTCTGTTTTCTACAGGAATACGATCAAAGAAAACAAAGAAGTCCTAATCATTTCAAAAAGAAGTAACTATTTAAAAGGTGAAGACGTTTTTTCTTATCTGTGACAGGGAACCGTAAAATAAAAACAATCACTTTAAAAAGAATAATAGTATGTTTGGAAAGAATGGAGAAATGAAAGGCAAAGAGTTCAAAGAGTTCTTTATCGACAATCTGAAAGATATTTACTGGGCAGAGAAAGAGTTGACTAAGGCTTTGCCTGAGATGCGGGAAGCCGCTACCAGTCCTCAGGCGGCCGCGGCGTTTGAAAAGCATACCCGGGAGACCGAAAGACATGTACAACTGGTAGAACAGGTATTCCAGGTGTTGGGTGTAGATCCTGAAACAAAAAATGTCCGGCCATGGAGGGTCTGGTGAAAGAGGCCAAAGAGATCATCAAAGATACCGACAAAAACAGCTTTATCCGCGATGCCGGACTCATTCTGGCCGCGCAAAAGGTAGAGCATTACGAGATTGCTACCTACGGTACACTGCGCATCTTCTCCCGCTACCTGGGCGATCAGGAGGTGACTGCCCTGCTCGAGCAGATCCTCAGCAATGAAAAGGAGACCGACGTCTCCCTGACTGTGATCGCGGAAGACTTTATCAATGCGAAAGCTGCGGAAGAATAAAACAGCAGGCAGAAGTTTTTCTCAAGTACAGAAACAGGCTGAGGGAGAATGGACTTTCCCTACGCGCCGCGATTCCGGAAAGGGGTGATAAGGTGTGTTCTACGTTCCTTCTGCCTGTTTCTTTGTTACCTATACCCGGGTATGCAGATACCCTTGGGTATTTCCCATAGGCAAGGCGTATGTTTCCCTTCGCACACAGACCCTGTATCTTTACATTTCTTCATCCGTAGGCTTACGTAGGCTGATCCGCAAGGGGTATGGTACTCCTTACACCCCTTTCGGGCTGAGTCCCACGCCTGTGTCCGGAATGGGAGCAACACCGGGACTGTATGGCGTGTTAACAATTCCATTTTTATCTCAAATAATATATGTCGCTCCAACAAACCTTATGGAAGCTTGTTCTCGGTAAAGTAATAGATAAATAATAGTTGACAATGAAAAAAATAATTAGCTTGTGCGTAATAGGGCTTGCTTTCGCGAGTTGTTCGGATTCCGACGATTCTATTGATCCGAACGAACAGGTATCGATCCGTTTGAACAGTGACGTAGCTGTTTCACGTTATCTGCAGGAGACACAGATCGTCGCCGGGCAGAATCTGAGTCTTTTCGTTACTTTGGCAGGTGCGACTTCTCCTATATATTATGACAACGTGAGCATTCTGGCCGACGGTGAAGGAGGATTTACGTATCCTACTCCGTTGTATTATCCCCTGGGAACATCCAATGTCGATTTTTATGCCGTCAATCCCTATATGTCGGGAGCAGTCCTCACTACACCCATAGCGTTTTCAGTAGAAAACGACCAGAGCGAAAACGGGGATTATCTCAATTCGGACCTTCTCTATGCCAGCACCAAAGATGTAGAACGTACCTATAACGATGTGAGCCTGTCGTTTACCCACAAACTCACAAAGGTTACTTTTGTGGTGCAGCAGAGTGGAATTATTTCGCTGGAGAATCTGAATGAGATACAACTTCAGAATGTACTTACGGATGTAACCCTCAATCTACAGACCGGAGCATTGACTCAGGTCGATTCCGAGCCTGCAACCGTTGTTGCGAATAATGTCAGGGGTACTACTGAAACGGTACAGACTGATATGGCGGCTATCATTGTTCCTCAAACCTTTACTGCTGAGGAAGACAAAGCCCTCATACGAATCAATGTGGAGGGAAATAATTTCTATTATTATCCAAATTCGGATATTACTTTTGAGAGTGGTAAAAGCTATAATTATACCATTACCGTCTACAATACCGGTATCACAGTTACTTCTGAGATATTGCCGTGGGACGTACAGCCTAATACCGAAGGAGCGGGTACTCCTGGTGACTGACAGCAGGTGCATCCTTCCATACAGAGGCGTTGCCTCTTTTAAGAAGAAAAAACAGATGAAAAGTAGTTACTGGCTTTTTGCTATTCTGTTGGTCTGTGGCCAGGTATGTTGCGACCGTGACAATGATTCCGGGGGCAGCTGTCTGGCTTTGTTTATTATCTCTGTGCAGGAAGACGGTATGATCAAAAGTACTTTTGACGCCGAGGATAGGGTCGGAATCTTCCAGGTGGATTACGTGAACGATCTGCCGGGTGTGTTGGGAGATCTCCTGAATCCCGGGCGTTACAATGTGCCGTATATCTATTCAGACTCTTATTGGCAGGCGGATGGAGAAGCTGAGATTCTGTTGGATGACACGTTCAGTGATCTCTATTTCTATTTTCCTTACGATGCGGAGATCGGCATAGATCCTACCAGGAGAGACTTGTCGGCCTATCCGTTTTCCGTATCGGAAAACCAGCAAATAAGTATAGAACAAAGCGATTTCCTGTGGACTAAGGTAGAACGGATTTCTTCCCGCACACCGGAAGTGAATGTGGTGGTCCGGCACCTGATGAGTCGCTGCGAGATCAATCTGCATTTCCGGGACATGGAGGAGATACCCGACGACCCCGATCTGGTGATACACAATACCATTGAGCAATGTACCATCAACCTGAGGAACGGCGGAGTAACTCCTACGCAATATGAGGGGCCGATCCTGCCCCATCGGATGAGTGAAACCACAGAAGGGTTCGATTTTACCTATGAAGCCATTCTGGTGCCCCAACGGATCGAAAAAAATACTCCGTTGTTTAGTGCCCGGGTAAACAATGAGATACTCATTTATGAAACAGAAGATGAGGTTGAACTGAAATCCGGAGAGTCATATATCTTTAATATGACAGTAAATAGTGCTATCAGTATTGAGTAAGGAGATGGAAAGAAGGAAGTTTTTTTATTATATGGCTGGATAGCCCTGCTCCTGGCGGCAGGGGTAGGGGCCTGCTCGGACCATGAGAACGGGGCAGGGGACTCCGGAGAGCCTGTAGATATTGTGCTGTGGCCCCTGATCAGTGATGAAGCTGCTTCCCGGGTGAGTGGCAATGATTTTGAGACCAACGATGTGATCGGGGTATATGCCGTTCCTTATGAAGGGGAAGATATGCCGGGTGATATTGCCACATCGGATTTTGCTTCCAACCTTCCTTATGAGTATACCGGCTATACCTGGCAACAAACTTCAGGGGACATCCTGCGATGGCCTGTTTCCGGGTATAAAGTCGATTTCTATGGATACTATCCGTATGACTCTTCGCTGACCGGGACCGACCCTACAGCGTACCTTTTCCGTGTACAGATGGATCAGAGTGACAAAACGGGCTATGAACAGAGTGATTTGCTGTGGGCATCCAATCCCGGTGTAACACCCACCCGTGATCCGGTACCTCTGGGATTTACACATCTGCTGAGTAAAGTCCGTGTAAATATAAAGTCAGAAATAGAGATTACCGATGCGGCGTGGCAGGAGGCGGTGATCTATATTGTGAACGCGGAGACAGAGGGGAGAGTAGATCTCAGCAACGGTATAGTGAATACTACAACGGGCAATCCCGGTGTGATTGCCACCACACACCTGCAAACTCCGGAAGAGGGATACTCCATCACCAGTGAATGTATCATCTTTCCGCAGAGCATTGCCCGGGGATTGACTTTCATCCGTATAGAGTTCCCTTCCACAGGGGTGCGGTATAGTTATCAACCTGTAGAGGCTATAAACTTTACACAAGGAAAGGAGCGTCCGTTCAATATAACTATCACCGATACGGGATTGCTGGTGTCGGTGGGAAATATTGCCGACTGGCAGGCATCGGATGTGATCGAAGGAGACATCGGCAAACCCTTAGCTAAGGTGGTAGATCTGTCGGGGATCGACTGGCAGGTGAATAAGATCTATGGCATTTACGAAGACAATTATAAAGTGGGCGAAGTAGTCCGGGAATATCTCTATGTACAGGGAACCGGGACAGAGGCGGTCAGTGCCCAGGCAGTGGTGGTATATATTGTGAATGTGGACGGAGAGATGGATTACAGTACGGGATATGTGGTACAACTGATGGGCAGTACCCGGAATACGGTACTGGACATCTATGAACCTGCTGACGGAGATGTGCATGGTGGCAGGGTAGCCTGGGATCTGTCTGCAAATACCATAGCTGCTTATACGCCGGGAACCAGTGCGTTGCCCTCAAAAGTATCTCTCTCATACAACGGGGTGGAGCTGGAGGCAGACAATGCGATCGCTACCCTGACATGGGCTCCGGAGGTACTTTCAGATTATGAAGGCAATACCTATCCGCTGGTAAAAATAGGGACGCAGGTGTGGACGGGTACCAACTGGAAGTCGGAATATACCCTGACCGGATCACCTGTGACGGTGTATTATTTCAATGATGACGAAGTGGTCAATAAAGAACTGTATGGTGGATTGTATTCCTGGAATACGGTGATGAGCAACGATTTTGTTCCGCAGGGATGGAAAGTGCCGTTACTTACGGAATGGACATCCTTACGCGATTATCTGAACAATCAGTGCCAGAAGTTAAAAGCCAATATCCTGTGGAACAACCTGACTTATAGTGATAATATGACAGGCTTTACCGCTTTGCCGGGAGGACGCCGGACAGATGCCGGGGTGTATAATGAACTGTATCTCTACGGACAGTGGTGGACTTCTACTTCTTCGGGAGGGTCGGATGCACAACGTGTCTGGCTCGATTACGGAAATACATCCATACATTCCGGAACATTGAACCGTGCTACCTGGACGCAGTCGCTCCGTTTACTCAAGGAATGATCCGAAGGCTGTTACGGACATCCCGTTATCTACTAAGATACGTTTGAGCGTACCGTTTTCGTAGACCTTGTTTCCCACATAGTCTGTGCGCAGGGATTTATCCAAAGCGGCGGTATTGACGGCCGATCCGGGTGTGGCACTGGCCGATGGGGCAGCGTTCCACTGTTGCAGCCGGGTGAGCAGTATGCCGTCTGCCGGGTAGGTATAGGTTGTGCGTGTTTCCGCCATCGGTTTTTTCATCTCTAAGGTTCGGGGCAAATGTAAGCAACTATACGCAATGGAGGAAAATCCTTAATATACATTTTTCGTCATGGCACCATTTGTGTGGTAGGTGTATTCAGCTATGGGTTGAAACTACTCCGGCAATTGAAAGAAGTTAACCCTTATTGGAAACTATGTTTCCAATAAGGGTATTTCTTTTCAGAGTTTCTTTTTATGAATATAAGCAGCTTACTTGTAATATTCGGTTCTTATTAGGATACCATTCTCATCGTAATACTTCCATTCTCCGTAATCGTAGGCATCATCAGAAATCGAAGACTCATTCCACAGCACATGTCCTTCATCTGATGTCACTCCATTTGGATGGAAACCTATGTGATAACAGATATTGTGATAAGGATAGTTGTATTTTGACAGAATTGGAGTGATATTATGCCTGAAATCTTTTTGTAAGAAAGACAATTTACCTTTGTCGAAATAGTAGAAAACACCTGTCTCTAATCCTTCCTCATAAAATCCAAGGCTAAAAAGTTCTCCATTTCCATTGAACATTTTCATCAGGCCATGATACTTACCATTCTTGTAATGGCATTCAAACCTACTTGTACTAGATTCTATTATCCAATATCCCTCCTTTTCTCCGACATTATTGTATCGGTTGATATTTGACTCTTGTGCAAAGCACCCGGTAAAGAACGCGAGCATTCCACTCATTAAAAGAAACTTTGTTTTCATGTGTATAGTTATTAATTGGTTATATGGTTGCATACTGTTGCGCAAGATGCTGTCTGCGGGATAAGTATAGAGTGTGTATGTTTCAGCCATTAGGGTTTTGTATCTAATCTCTGTAAACCATAAAATAGGAATCAGTAAAGCCACCGACAGAAAATTATTTCTGCCGGCGGCTGCTATGGATAAGCTTTAATTTATCTGTTTACTGATCTTCTTGTGGAGGGGAAACTATAGCATAATTCTCTAATATATCTATAAAGATATAAGGGTATAATTTACGATAGCCTTTTTGTTTTTGTTGTAAATATTCTTCATAATTATTGGGTCGAGGGATAAACTCATATTCATAATTATCTAAATGAAACTCATAATCATATGCATGTTTCCTGCTATCAGATTGATCACTAAAGATGAAAGAAGAATCATTTTTAGAAACACAGTTACAGCTCCTCTGTTAGGAATAGTGATATAATCCTTCTTAGGTGGAGTGATTCCCCGATATTTATAAGGAGTTATATAACATTTACCTCCCCATGTATCCCACACAGTGAAATGTATATTTTCTACCTGGTAGAATTTACGTTTTTGATCAAACCAAAATACAAAAGTAGCAATCAATACACAAATAAACAGTAGCTTTTTCATAAGTTTTTATTTTAGTGAATATCAGGGACGATTCATGAGTCTTTTGATTTTCTGATTGGCTTTGTGCAACGGATAGGTAGATACATCAGCTGGAGTGGCCGGAATGTTCCGACCACTCATTGTTTTAATAAATACAATTTCAGTTATTATGTTATACCTTGGGAATTATTTAGAACACTTTCATCCAGTTTTCCAGCTTTTATACCTTTTACTAAGTCACCAAGAGTAAAAGGTTTAATGGGGGGATCTTCTTTCTTTAGTCTGAAAGTTTGTAATAAGGGAGATAACCAATCATATTCATGTCCCTCTGCTTGAAAATATTGATCTGCCATAAAGTTTGAAACATTTACGTTGAAATGTTTACCATATTCAACTATGAAATCACAGGCTTCATCTCCGGTAATTCTTAAATCCTTTTCGAGTAAAGTATTTTCAGTCAATGGTACATCATCTATAACTCCATATGTATTCTCTATGAAAGAAATAATCTCTTTAAGTAATATTAAATTATCTTTTTCCATAATATTGTATTTTAATTTCTATAATCAACAATTTCCCTTGTGTAAGAGTATTTTATTTTTTAAGCCAATCAAAGGAACCAGGAATATAAAATTTTCCTGTAGTCGGATTTACAGTATTATCTAATGGATTTTTATTTTTTATAATATTATGTTTTACTTGTTGATTAGTACCTATTATAGAAATATGATAGGCATCGGCAGTAGTAGTTACCCATCCTATTCCAGGAAGTAAACGGCCCATAAATCGTCCTAGGTTAGTTGTTCTTACTCCTGTTAAAATTTTAGCTATATTTGCTCCTTTTCGTCCCATATTTATGGGAGCAACCCTGGATAAGGTATATGAAATAATAGAGGAACCAGGGGTGGACCCTAAGGCTCCAACAGGTTTTAAGTGTTTGATGGGTATTCCTGTTGATCCTACTAGGGGACCAACATAATGAAATGAATTTTTATAGTCAAAAGAATAATTTGTATCTGGTGTACCATATGTACCCATGTTTATATTCAATCCATGTTCGTTAATTTCACTGGAATTGTTGGCAAAAGGGTCCATAATTTCGTAAGCAAGTTCTTGGATTGCATTGCCGATTTCCTTATTTGTCATGTGGCTCCATCTGTCTCCGAAGGTTTTATTATTGAGACTTTCAAAGGATTGTAGAGATTCTATAAAACGCCGTATTTCGTCAGGATCATTTGTGCTCCACCAATCCATTCCCGTGGGATCAATATTTAATACCGGATTATTCCCACAATAGGCATAGGGGCTGACTAATACGTCTTTCTTTCCCCTTTCTACAGATGCCTGTAGAAAGGGGAAAGAAAGACGTATTTGGAGATGATCAGCCACAGTTAAAAAACAATGAATAATATTTTTTTAAAGATTAATCAGACGATTTCATAGATAGCGACCTCAAATAAGAGCCTATGAAATAAATCATCAGGGCAACTGCTGTAATATCCGGTATTAGACTCAAAATGACTGGTGTCTGGCAATTCATTTCCGGATCTTGACTCAATAGATTCCATCCAATATATATCAACTGAAATGAAACAGAATAAAGAAGAATCAGACCTACTACCCAGTTCTGAACATATTTCTTTATTTTTGATTTCCATAAGGTACACAAGAAGAATATAATTGTCAGTAAACCCATAAAGTGAGCGATATAATCCAATGAAATATAGTCGATGAAACTTTCATATCTATGCGAAAGATAATGTAGACTATAAGTTTTAGCAACAGTAATATATACTAAGAAAAGACTTGTCAGAGTTTTTAATATTGTATTCATAATTTATAAAGTTACTTATTCCTCTTCTTCTAATAGACGTTTTATTTCATCCCAAAGTTCTTCCGGAGAGCTGATGGGAGATCGATGAATGTATTGAGTCTTTTTATCAGAAACTACTCTTATCAAAAGATCGGCATTACGAATTTTACCGTTTCCAACATTTAGATCAAACCAATAAAGTACAGGATCATTTGTATTTTGATAATCTATGATAAAAGTTGGATCATCTTTTTTTATTTTGATATGGTTTGATTTTTCTAAAGCCGTGGGGTTGGCGGCCGATCCGGGTGTGGCACTGGCCGATGGGGCAGCGTTCCACTGTTGCAGCCGGGTGAGCAGTATGCCGTCTGCCGGGTAGGTATAGGTTGTGCGTGTTTCCGCCATCGGTTTTTTCATCTCTAAGGTTCGGGGCAAATGTAAGCAACTATACGCAATGGAGGAAAATCCTTAATATACATTTTTCGTCATGGCACCATTTGTGTGGTAGGTGTATTCAGCTATGGGTTGAAACTACTCCGGCAATTGAAAGAAGTTAACCCTTATTGGAAACTATGTTTCCAATAAGGGTATTTCTTTTCAGAGTTTCTTTTTATGAATATAAGCAGCTTACTTGTAATATTCGGTTCTTATTAGGATACCATTCTCATCGTAATACTTCCATTCTCCGTAATCGTAGGCATCATCAGAAATCGAAGACTCATTCCACAGCACATGTCCTTCATCTGATGTCACTCCATTTGGATGGAAACCTATGTGATAACAGATATTGTGATAAGGATAGTTGTATTTTGACAGAATTGGAGTGATATTATGCCTGAAATCTTTTTGTAAGAAAGACAATTTACCTTTGTCGAAATAGTAGAAAACACCTGTCTCTAATCCTTCCTCATAAAATCCAAGGCTAAAAAGTTCTCCATTTCCATTGAACATTTTCATCAGGCCATGATACTTACCATTCTTGTAATGGCATTCAAACCTACTTGTACTAGATTCTATTATCCAATATCCCTCCTTTTCTCCGACATTATTGTATCGGTTGATATTTGACTCTTGTGCAAAGCACCCGGTAAAGAACGCGAGCATTCCACTCATTAAAAGAAACTTTGTTTTCATGTTTGTAGTTATTAATCGGTTACTAATCTTTTTTTATTTACAGGGATGCTCAGGGTTCTGGAGACACCTACACCTACTACGTTTTTTCGCTGTTCTTTGGTACTAAAGATATTAATGAAACTATTCCAGGAATTTATATCTATCAATAGACAACCTTCGGAAACATATTTTCCAGTTGTATATTCGCCTGTCACATTCTTTTTTCCCGCCCAGTGTATATTGATATATTCGGCGTATGTCCGATTCGGATCTGAGGGATGTATACGTCCCAGTTCTATCCGTCGTGATCCCTTCTTAGTGCCTCTATCTCTCATATTCAAAGCAGGATTTCCTCTGTGAGTACCAAAGTCGGCTTCATAGAATCCTTCCGGTACTGTAGCGTGTATATCTTCATTAGCAGGTTGGGTAGTAGCATCGAATGTGGTGGTAGTGCCATCTGCCAGATAGACTGTGGCTGTAGAGGATCCCATGTTTTTATTGCTGTTTTTATTAAAAGCTTTATTTCCCCAGTTGGTAGAAAAGAATATGGCCTGTGTATAGAGTCCTGCTTTCAGAGTGCCGTCTTCGTTATAAGATTCTTCCTCTTCTATCCACTCATAGCCGTTGATCACCTCTACACCATCTGCGGTATCGTAGGTGGGACGCCAGGCCATTCCCGTCGGATCAATATACCTTACCGGATTGTTCGCGCAATAGGCATAGGGACTTGTTGAGTAATACTGTTCCGCCAGCGGATCCATGGTTGTAAATCTTCCCAGTGCCGGGTCGTACTGTCGGGCGTGATAATCGTACAGATTCAGTCCGTTGTGGCTGTCGAGTTCTTTTGCGTTGTATTTGTAGGGTTGTACCTGTTGCTGGGAGAGGCTAACATCCGCTACAGAGGCGCCGAAGGGGTAATACGACTGGCGTTGCGATACGGTTTGTCCGGTGTGGTTGGTGGTCACTACGTTGTTGCCTAAGTAGTCTTTGACATAGAAGTGATATTGACCGTTTTCGATGTATCCGTTATCTACTAAAATACGTTTGAGTGTACCGTTTTCGTAGACCTTGTTTCCCACATAGTCTGTGCGCAGGGATTGGTTGAGTGCCGCGGGGTCGACGGCCGATCCGGGTGTGGCACTGGCCGATGGGGCAGCGTTCCACTGTTGCAGCTTGCTGAGCAGGATGCCATCCGCGGAATAGGTATATGTGTTGCGTGCTTCGGCCACGGGATTTTTCATGTCTAAGGTTCGGGGCAAATTTAAGTAATTATACGCAATGGAGGAAATTCCTTTATTTAAATCTTTCGTCATGGCACCATTCGCGTTGAAAATATACTCTACACCCGTACCTTTGGTATAATCTTTAAAGTCCATGGAGCCGTTGTAGGTTCCGTTGGGTCCGGCATCGTTCACATAGCGGAGCTGGTTGCCCGTATAGCTGAATGTCAGGTTGTCCAGTATACCGCCTGAGGTAGCACTCAGCGGGCCGCTTCGTTGCAGGGTCAGCAGGTTACCCTGCTTGTCATAGGTATACTTCGTGCCGGCAGACTGACTGCCGGTATAGTCGGCCTGTAACAATCGGGACAAATGATCATACGTATAGGTGTAGGTCTGGGGCTGGTTGTTCAGGGTCCATGATTTCTTCCGGATGTTTCCGTTGTAGGTATAGGTCAGATTCTCTTGGTAGTGAGTGCCGGTATTCTGTGTGACCCATGAACGTACGTTGTATGTATAAGCGGCGCGTAAGATGTCCCATCCGCCTGCCAGAACGGAACTGAGCCGCCCCCGTTCGTCATAGTTATTTTTTGCCAGGATGACGTCTGCCGCGCCATTGAGACTGTGTTTGGTCTGTGTCAGCCGTCCGGCATGGTCGTATGTATAGGTATACTCTTCGGGCTGCTGAGGCTTTCCGGTAGCAGTATGTATGGAAAAGCGGCGCAGGGGCTTCCCGGTGAAGTCATAATAGCAGAATTCCTGCTCTTTGCCTCCCAGCAGGTTGGTGGCCTGTTTCTGTACCACCGCGCCCTCTGTGTTATAGTAAAATACTTCGTACGTATATTTTGCGGGAGAGCTGCCATCCAGCACAGCCACAGCCCGCCCGGTGAGCAAACCGTTGGTGGTGAAAGGCTCGTTGCGGTCGCCATACCGCTGTCCGGTATATCCGTTGCGGTTTACGTAT
>Ga0192245_10413_pt1 | contig 19083 bp, 22 predicted proteins | sample Koala_Koa27_M3_FD_131238 | JGI IMG/M metagenome (GOLD analysis project Ga0192245, IMG submission 131238) | Enriched cells from koala feces incubated with labeled cellulose particles, San Francisco Zoo, California, United States - Koala_Koa2-7_M3 ...
CAGTTGATTACCCAGTACTCCAGCAACACGCTCTACGGCATCTTGCTGGCCAACGACCATTACACGGTCACCTACCTGTAGTATCAGGTTCGGATCAGCAAACAAGTCCATACCGGAACGGTTGCTACGGGTTACGTTTACTCCGTACATACTACGGAAATGGAGGCTACCTAATTTTTTACCATTGATTTCGGACTTTGTCACCAATATACGGCGTGAAACCATCGGCATGTCTTGTTTTTCCCAGTCCACCTGAATTTCTTTACCGATGAAAGCGGTTACTGCTTCAGCATCTTCTTCGGAACATACAATAAATACCTGGTCGCCGATATGAAATTCCGTATCTTGGTTGGGGATGCTGACATGTCCCTCGTGACGGATACGTGAGCATACAAAAGGACGTCCCATAAACTCTTTGATCTGGATGAGTTTTTTTCCGTCAATAGATTCGTTGCGGACTTCCAGGTGCAACATGTGGGGCATGTGCTTCATATCAGAAGTGGCTATTCTTATCGGCCGCTTCGGCCATAAGCTGAAACTGGTGACTTATACAACCATGAGTGCCAACCTGATGCTGCGTGAAATCGGTATCGTACTCTTCCTTGCCAGCGTAGGCATCGAAGCCGGTGCTCACTTCGTAGAAACAGTGGTAGAAGGTTCCGGTTTGCTTTATGTAGGCTATGGTTTCCTGATCACTGTTATTCCTTTGCTGATTATCGGTATGATTGCCCGCTTCTACTGCAAAGTGAATTACTTTACCCTGATGGGATTGATTGCCGGTAGCAACACAGACCCTCCTGCATTAGCTTATGCTAACCAGGCATCCAGCAATGATGCTCCGGCAGTAGGTTACTCTACTGTTTATCCGTTGACAATGTTCCTGCGTATTCTGGCAGGCCAGATGATATTGCTGACAATGATGTAATGTCAGATGATATAAAAGAAAAGAGGGACTACGCAGTTGTAATCTCTCTTTTTTTTGTTCTGTTTTTCCCCTTCATATTACCAAAACCGTATCTTCTCCGTACTTGCTCCGTGTCTATACACTTGGACTTGGTATGGAGTTGGTATGGACCAGATACGGAGAGGGTATGGCCCGGGTTATAAATTGTTCCGTTTCACTTTATTTTAAGTTTCACAAAATCTTCTATAAAATCGATAGTCTTTTCAATCCCCAGCACAGAAGAGTCAATGCACAGATGATAGGTTGCTGCAGCTCCCCACGTCTTGTAGCTATAATAGTTATAATATTCCGAACGTTTTTTATCAGCCTTATTCATCATATTTTCTGCTTCTTCTTCTGTAACATGATGTGAAGCGCACAGACGGGCAACGCGTGCTTCATGCGAAGCGGAAATAAAGATATTGGCACAACGGGGATGATCACGCAGGATATAATCGGCACAACGGCCTACAAAAAGACAGGATTTCTCTGCGGCTAACTGGCGGATTACATCGCTCTGCACCTTGAAAAGTACATCGTTACTGAGGCAATTCTGAGTTGGTAAAGCACCATCTCCCACAAAAGGGAAACGCATACCAAAGAGTCCGCCGATAATCCCTTGCGAGGCGCGTTCATCGGCCTTCTCAAAGAACTCACGACACAGACCGCTTTCCTTGGAAGCCAGAGTTATTAACTCCTTGTCATAGAAATCGATACCCAGACGGGCTGCCAACTTCTCCCCTATCTCCTTTCCGCCACTTCCCAATTGGCGACCGATGTTCACAACGAATTTCTTATTCATAGCTTCAATCTAAATATTGGTTTACTAATAGCAAAAGTAAGGATTTATAGGAAAGAAACAAAAAAAATAATCTATACTAATTTTCCGGCTATAACTAACTTTATCACGAACCGCATGTTTTTCACTCTATCCTTCGCCTCTTTTAAATTTACGGAACTGCCCAACCAGCATCACCATTGCCACCAAGCTGGCAAGTAAATCGGAAACCGGCATACTATACCAAACACCGGCCGCACCGAAGAAATGAGGCAGGATTATCAGTGCCGGAAGCAGGAAAAACATCTGGCGGGTAAGAGACAAGAAGATAGCCTTGCTCGCTATCCCGATACTCTGGAAAAAATTCGACGTCACCATCTGGAAACCGATTATCGGGAAGAACATCACTACAACACGCAGTCCACGTGCCGAAATAGCTATCAATTCTTCGTCAGAAGTAAATATGGAAACCACCAAATCGGGTATAATCATCCCCATCAGGAAACCGGATGTGGTGACAACCGTAGCAAAAATTATAGTCAGTTTCAACACCCGCAAGACACGAGCATATTGCTGCGCACCAAAGTTATATCCGGCAATAGGCTGCATGCCCTGATTCAATCCCATCACGATCATTACGAATATAAACACCAAGCGGTTAACAATGCCGAATGCACCGATAGACAAGTCTCCACCGTAACGCTTCAGCCCCTGATTAATGACAATTACAATAAAGCACGCTGCCAGATTCATCAGGAAAGGAGACATACCGATAGCAAGCGAATCCATCACAATCTTACGGCGCAGGCGGAATATACCGCGATGGAAATGTAGCAGTTCGTCTTTGTTACTGAATATCTTGAATTGCCACAACAGTGAAATAACCTGTGCTATGATGGTGGCAATAGCAGCTCCACGAATCCCCCAGTCGAAACCGTAAATAAACAAAGGGTCAAGTATTGTATTGATGACTACTGTAGCGATAGTGGCGTACATTGCCTTTTGCGGATGTCCGGAAGAGCGTAGAACAGCATTTAAGCCAAGATAAAGATGAGTGACAACATTGCCCAGCAAAATAATCTGCATGTATTCGCGGGCGTACTTCACCGTTTCATCACTACCCCCAAAGAAGTAAAGGATAGGATCGAGGAATATCATCGTAACGACCGTAAATGCCAATCCCAGCACGATATTCAGCACCAGTACATTACCCAAGATACGTTGGGCTGTATCGTAATCTTTTTGTCCCAGTTTAACCGATACCAATGTGGAAGCCCCAACTCCTACCAACGAGCCGAACGCAGCAGCAAGATTCATCAAGGGGAAAGTTAGTGCCAATCCCGAAATAGCCATTGTGCCTACTCCGTGACCGATAAAAATGCTATCCACCATATTATATAAAGAAGATGCCGTCATAGCGATAATTGCCGGTACGGCATATTGCATCAGTAACTTTCCAATCTTTTCTGTTCCCAACGCTGTGGGTGCCTTTTGTCCTGTCATAATACCTATTTCCTTTATTTTGGGGTGCAAAGGTACTGATTTTCCCATAAGCAAACAAGAAAAGGAGAACAAAGAGATTATCGCTACTTCAAAGAGAAATTCATTCACTCCACTGAGAATGTACACGTTGACTTTAAACTTTTCCTAATTCTCCCCTTCTTCATGCCATTATATGAAAAATGTTTCGTATTTTTGCTTCCAAATTGTGTTAATGTACAACGAAATGAATGTATTAGAACTAAGTGAACAGGAAATCATTCGACGTAATAGTATGAATGAACTTCGCGCGATGGGCATCGACCCCTATCCCGCTGCAGAGTATGTAACCAATGCTTTCTCTACAGATATAAAAGCGGAATTTAAAGATGACGCAGAACCTCGCAAGGTATCCGTAGCCGGACGTATGATGACGCGCCGGGTGATGGGTAAAGCTTCGTTCGTTGAATTGCAGGACTCCAAAGGTCGCATTCAGGTGTATATCACTCGCGACGATATCTGTCCGGGAGAAGACAAGGAACTCTACAATACTGTATTTAAACGCCTGCTCGACTTAGGCGACTTCATTGGAATCGAAGGTTTTGTTTTCCGTACTCAGATGGGCGAAATCAGTATCCACACCCAGAAGTTGACCGTACTGGCAAAATCCATCAAGCCACTACCTATCGTAAAATACAAAGACGGTGTAGCTTATGACTCTTTTGAAGATCCAGAACTGCGTTATCGCCAACGTTACGTCGACCTTATTGTAAACGACGGCGTAAAAGATACATTCTTAAAACGTGCCACTGTCATTAAGACCATGCGTGCCGTATTGGATGAAGCCGGCTATACCGAAGTGGAAACTCCCATTCTGCAATCTATAGCAGGTGGAGCAAGTGCCCGCCCGTTCATTACCCACCACAACTCACTGAATATCGACCTGTATCTACGTATCGCTACCGAGCTTTACCTGAAACGTCTGATTGTAGGTGGTTTTGAGGGTGTTTATGAAATCGGCAAGAACTTCCGTAACGAAGGTATGGACAAGAACCATAATCCGGAGTTCACCTGTATGGAGCTTTACGTACAATATAAGGATTACAATTGGATGATGAACTTTACCGAAAAATTGCTGGAACGTATCTGCATTGCTGTAAATGGCAGCGAAGAGACTACCATCGACGGTAAGACTATCAGTTTCAAGGCACCATACCGCCGCTTGCCTATCCTGGATGCTATCAAGGAGAAAACCGGTTACGACCTCAATGGCAAGAGTGAAGAAGAAATCCGCCAGATCTGTAAAGAGCTGAAGATGGAGATTGATGACACCATGGGCAAGGGTAAGCTGATAGATGAAATATTCGGTGAATTCTGTGAAGGAACCTTCATCCAACCGACATTCATCACTGACTATCCTGTTGAAATGAGTCCGTTGACCAAGATGCACCGCAGCAAACCGGGTCTGACTGAACGTTTTGAGTTGATGGTGAATGGTAAGGAACTTGCCAATGCTTACAGTGAGTTGAATGATCCCATCGATCAGGAAGAACGTTTCAAAGATCAGTTACGCCTGAGCGAAAAGGGTGACGATGAAGCAATGTTCATCGACCAGGACTTCCTGCGTGCCCTGCAGTTCGGTATGCCTCCTACATCTGGTATCGGTATCGGTATCGACCGTCTTACTATGCTGATGACAGGTAAATCATACATTCAGGAAGTGCTGTTCTTCCCGCAAATGCGTCCCGAGAAGGTTATTCCAAAAGATGCTCCTGCCAAATATATGGAACTGGGCATTGCCGAAGACTGGGTACCCGTTATCCAGAAAGCCGGCTACAACACAATAGAAGACATGAAAGGTGTAAATCCGCAAAAGTTGCATCAGGACATTTGCGGTATCAACAAGAAATACAAATTGGAACTGACCAACCCGTCTGTAAATGACGTAGAAGGCTGGGTCGAACAAATTAAGAATTAAAGAATTAAAAATTAAATAAGAAGATTAAAGATCGAACGAGGGAAAGGAGTTTACTTTCCTTTCCCTCTTTTAATTTTTAATTATTAATTATTAATTTCGATATGAAACTACCCGGAAAGATAGCCATAATGGGCGGAGGAAGCTGGGCTACAGCCATTGCAAAAATGGTACTTGCTCAGGCTGAGTCGATTAACTGGTATATGCGACGAGATGATCGTATAACTGATTTTAAACGACTGAGCCATAACTCTGCCTACCTGACGGGCGTCAAATTTGACATGAAGCGTATCAATTTTTCCTCTAACATCAACGATGTAGTGAAAGAGTCTGATACGCTGATATTTGTCACCCCTTCCCCTTATCTCAAAGCTCACTTAAAGAAACTGAAAACGCGGATACGGGATAAATTCATCATCACTGCTATTAAAGGAATCGTACCCGATGACAATCTGATCGTATCGGAGTACTTCACAAAAGAATATGGCGTTCCACCTGAAAATATTGCTGTATTGGCAGGTCCCTGCCATGCGGAAGAAGTAGCCCTGGAACGTCTCTCTTATCTCACCATTGCTTGCCCTGACACAGATAAAGCATGTACCATCGCCCGTCGTCTGGCCAGTTCATTCATTAAAACATCTGTCAGCAATGACGTAGCCGGTATAGAATACAGTTCTGTACTGAAAAACGTGTACGCCATTGCCGCAGGTATTTGCAGTGGTCTGAAATATGGTGATAACTTCCAGGCAGTATTGATATCCAATGCCGTACAGGAAATGAATCGTTTCCTGCAAACTGTACATCCGTTGAACAGAAACGTGAATGATTCTGTTTATTTAGGTGACTTGCTGGTGACAGGATATTCTAATTTCAGCCGTAACCGTACATTTGGTACAATGATCGGTAAGGGATACTCTGTGAAAAGTGCGCAGATAGAAATGGAGATGATTGCCGAAGGATACTACGGTACAAAGTGTATCAAGGAAATCAACAAACATCACCATGTCAATATGCCGATACTGGATGCTGTCTATAACATCTTGTACGAACGTATTTCACCCATGATAGAAATCAAGTTGCTGACTGACTCGCTCAGATAGAAGTATAATAAACAACATACAATAAACATCTTTTAAACCAAAAGTAACTCAATTCCCCCTTTCCCATGAGAAAGGGATGAGAGGAGAGGCTTTTAAAACCTAGAATAATATGATTAGTTTGAACATCGAAAAGACTTTTGGATTTATCTCCAAAGCATCTGTTGCTGCTTACGAAGCTCAGGTAAAGGCTGCGCAGGAAGCATTGGAAAACGGTACCGGAAAAGGAAATGACTTCCTGGGCTGGTTGCACCTCCCTTCATCTATCAGTCAAGAGCATCTGGCCGACCTGAAAGCTACTGCACAGGTTATGCGTGACAATTGCGATGTAGTAATCGTTGCCGGTATCGGCGGAAGCTACCTCGGCGCACGTGCAGTTATCGAGGCTTTATCAAACAGTTTCACCTGGTTACAGGAAAAGAAAACTGCGCCTGTCATGATCTATGCAGGACACAATATCAGCGAAGATTATTTATATGAACTGACTGAATTCCTGAAAGACAAGAAATTCGGTGTCATCAATATCTCCAAATCAGGAACTACTACCGAAACTGCTCTTGCTTTCCGCCTGCTGAAAAAGCAATGCGAAGACCAACGCGGTAAGGATATGGCTAAGAAAGTAATCGTTGCCATCACGGATGCAAAGAAAGGCGCTGCCCGCATTACAGCCGATAAAGAAGGTTACAAATCATTCATCATCCCCGATAACGTAGGAGGACGTTTCTCCGTACTGACTCCGGTAGGTTTGTTGCCGATTGCAATAGCTGGCTTCGATATCGAAAAATTAGTTGCCGGTGCTGCGGATATGGAAAAGGCTTGCGGAGTAAATGTTCCGTTTGCAGAAAACTTGGCTGCACAATATGCTGCTACTCGTAACGAGTTGTACAAGAATGGCAAGAAGATTGAAATTCTTGTGAACTTCTGTCCGAAACTACATTATGTAAGCGAATGGTGGAAACAACTTTACGGAGAATCGGAAGGTAAGGAAAATAAAGGTATTTTCCCGGCTGCTGTAGACTTCTCTACTGACCTGCACTCCATGGGACAATGGATTCAGGAAGGCGAACGCACTATCTTTGAAACTGTAATCTCTGTAGAGAAAGTAGACCACAAATTGGAAGTACCTTCTGATGAAGCAAACCTGGACGGCCTGAACTTCCTGGCAGGTAAGCGTGTGGACGAAGTAAACAAGATGGCCGAACTGGGTACTCAGTTGGCTCACGTAGACGGTGGTGTGCCTAATATGCGTATCATTATTGAGAAACTGGACGAATATAACATCGGTCAGTTGCTTTATTTCTTTGAAATCGGTTGTGGTATCAGCGGTTATCTGCTGGGCGTTAATCCATTTAACCAACCGGGTGTAGAAGCATACAAGAAGAATATGTTCGCTCTGCTGAACAAACCGGGATACGAAGAAGAGTCAAAAGCTATCCAGGCAAAACTCTAAAAAGGAGTAAGCTAAACACAGATAGACGGGGTGTGAATGATTAAACTCATTCGCACCTCGTTTTTTTATTGTATCTTTGCAGCCACAAAACAATAGGTATTATGTTTCAAGAAGCTATCGCCCGCTATCTTCAATCCAGCGGGCATTTACAAATTCAATTGAAATCTGTCCTTTTTGATATGGACGGTGTATTGTTCAACTCTATGCCTTACCATGCCGATGCCTGGCATAAGGTTATGGAACGCCATGGCCTCCATCTGAGCCGTGAAGAAGCTTATCTGCATGAGGGGAGAACCGGAGCTGCTACCATAAATATCGTTTATCAGCGGCAATACGGTAAAGATGCCACCCCTGAAATGATAAAGAGTATATATGCAGAAAAGAGCGCTGAGTTCAACAGTAATCCCGAACCGGAGCGTATGCCCGGCGCATGGGAAGTACTGCAAAAATAGAAGCAGACGGACTGGTTCCTATGGTAGTTACCGGTTCCGGACAACATTCATTGTTAGATCGGTTGTCACACAACTTCCCCGGCATGTTTCACCGTGAATTGATGGTAACCGCCTTTGATGTAAAATACGGCAAGCCGCATCCGGAACCCTATCTGATGGCTCTGCAGAAAGGAGGAGTAAAACCCAATGAGGCTATCGTGGTGGAAAATGCACCTATGGGCGTACAAGCTGGTGTAGCCGCAGGTATATTCACTGTAGCCGTCAACACAGGTCCTATTGATGGGCAAGTATTATTAGATGCGGGAGCAAATATACTATTCCCGTCTATGCAGGCATTTTGTGATAATTGGGAGAAATTACGTGAAGCATTCGGACAAATAAACCGGACACTTTGATATTTTGAGAAAAGAAGAAAATCATTTCAGTAGCTCTGCAATTTTTTTCTTCAAGTTTAATTTTATGATTTCTTCCGGCTTTAACTCCAGCTCTATCAGGACCTTAGCAGTCGACACTTTGTAGGCTTCGTCTTTTTTATCATAATTTATCTGTTCCTTACTAATAGAATATAATAGAGCAAAAATCATAATCCAAAGCCTTTGACACGTTATAGAGAGTACCTGTATCAATGCTTTTTCGTGTCAACATATAATCAACACTTTGAGGCTTAACTTGCAGTCTTCTTGCAAGTTCCGCCTTCGTCACTTGCTTTTCAACCATGACATTTTTTATAATTTCACCTATGTATATATTGGGCTTTTCCATTTTAATGAAGGTACGATTTATAATTTAGACCTAAAGGACGAAAAACAATATTTCATCTGTTTACAGATTCTATTTTATTCATAAATTGTTTGTTTAATCAGATATATTTTGATACTTTTATCACAAAATCATATAAACATTTAACAGCCATGACGTTATTGATCCTTATACTTATAGCCATTCCTATCTGTATTTTGATAATTTTATTATGGATATACAATGACTATCGCAAATACAAAAAACGGCACAGTTTCCTATTTTTGCTTTTTTTGGACTTTACCAGCCACTATGCAAGCCCAATATGTAGACAAAGACTGTTGCATAAGCTTTAAATGGCATGAAAACCAACAAGGTAAACTGGAATGTATAAACGGAAATCTCACCTATGAGTTCATCCCTAATGAAAGTTTCTGGAAAATAGTTATCCGGAATAATTCATCTGAAACTGCACAAGTCAATTGGAATAATGCACAATTCATCATTAACGGACGTGCCTCTGGACTGCTACTTTACCCGGTATCAGAATCTTCTCCCGCAAAAGAGATAATAAACGGTAATAGTGAAATTAGTGAAACCTGTACGGCAAGTATTCTGATAGAAGGTACAAAAAGTAAAAAGATATATAACCCAAAAGACATTCGAAAAGGTAATAAGATAACGGTCAGCATAATTCTTCCTATAGCCATTGCTAACAAACCTCAATTCTTCACAACCTTCGATTTCATAATTAAGCAAACCTACTAATCATGACACTTCAAGACATAAAAGAACATCTCAACGAAACGCGGAACTGGTACATCGTACTAACATCACCCCGGAAAGAAAGAAAAATAAGGGAGAGTCTGAATAATAAAGATATCATAACCTATCTCCCTACCACTTATGTACAATATAAATGGAAGGAAAAGATAAGAAAAATACAGATTCCAACTATCAACAGGTGCATATTCATTTATGCCACTGATTCGGAAGTAAAGACACTGAAAGTGGCATACTCAATACTTCCATTGGAAATGATAAAAATGGCAGATTAACATGTTATATAAGAAAGAGGGGATACTATTTAAAGTATCCCCTCTTTCTTATATAGTGACCCGGGTGGGACTCAAACCCACGACCTTCAGAACCGGAATCTGACGCTCTATTCACTAAGCTACCAGGCCTCAAATGCGGGGGCAAAAGTATAAAAAATCCGGGCATATTCCTAATGATTTATCTTTTTTTTACTGCAAAGACTTCAAAATAAGAATGTTATTTTGAAAGCAACAAGTAGTTAATAAGAAACAATTTGATAACAAATTCACCCAAAACTGATGCAAATATAAATATTATACCTATATTTGCCGGACAAAAACATAGTATACACTTATGAGTTATCTAATAAAACCAGAAGGGTACAAACCCTTATTGGACTTAAAACAAACAGAATTAGGAATCAAACAGATTAAAGAGTTCTTTCAGTTGAACCTTTCATCGGAATTACGTTTGCATCGCGTCACCGCCCCGCTTTTTGTATTAAAAGGAATGGGTATCAATGATGACCTGAACGGAGTGGAACGTGCCGTATCATTCCCTATCAAAGATTTGGGAGACGCACAAGCTGAAGTTGTACATTCACTTGCCAAATGGAAACGACTGACATTGGCAGACTATAATATAGAACCCGGATATGGCATCTATACGGATATGAATGCCATACGCTCAGATGAAGAATTGGGAAACTTACATTCACTCTATGTAGACCAATGGGACTGGGAACGTGTTATCACTGCTGAGAACCGGAATGTGGATTTCCTAAAAGAAATAGTAACCCGCATTTATGCCGCCATGATCCGCACAGAATATATGGTGTATGAGATGTATCCGGAAATCAAGCCTTGCCTGCCTCAAAAGCTACACTTCATTCACGCTGAAGAATTGCGCCAACTCTATCCGGACTTGGAACCCAAATGCCGCGAACATGCTATTACCAAAAAGTATGGTGCAGTATTCATTATCGGTATCGGTTGTAAGTTAAGTGACGGAGAGAAGCACGATGGACGTGCCCCTGACTACGATGACTATACTTCAGAAGGTCTGAATGGCCTCCCCGGACTGAACGGTGACCTTTTGCTATGGGATGATGTACTCCAACGCAGTATCGAGCTCTCATCCATGGGTATTCGTGTAGACAAGGAAGCCTTGCAACGCCAATTAAAACAGGAAGGGGAAGAGAAACGTCTGGAACTTTACTTTCACAAGCGTTTGATGAGTGATACATTGCCTCTGTCCATAGGTGGCGGTATAGGGCAATCACGCCTTTGTATGTTCTATCTTCGCAAAGCACATATCGGTGAAATTCAAGCCAGTATCTGGCCGGAAGATATGCGTCAGGAATGTAAGGAACATAATATATATCTGATTTAACATCCCCTGAATAACAGGAAAAGGCAGAGATCTTTTGATTTCTGCCTTTTTGTTTATCGAAATAAAAACAGTGTCCTGCCACCGGAACCGGATAAAAATAGTATCTTAGCGTCCGAAACTTTTAACACACAAAATTATGAACGTTCAAATAGAAGAAAGCTGGAAAGCACGTTTGGAACCGGAATTCGAAAAGGACTATTTCCGCACACTAACTAATTTTGTACGGGAAGAATATAGCCAGTATCCGATATATCCTCCGGGAAAGTTGATATTCAATGCTTTCAATCTTTGCCCATTCGACAAAGTGAAAGTAGTCATTATCGGTCAGGATCCTTATCATGGTTCCGGACAGGCTCATGGACTATGTTTTTCCGTCAACGATGGGGTTCGTTTCCCCCTTCACTAATTAATATATTCAAAGAAATTAAGGATGATATCGGCACTAATGCGCCCAACACAGGCAATCTGACCCGCTGGGCCGAGCAGGGAGTTCTGCTCCTGAATGCTACACTGACCGTTCGTGCCCATCAGGCAGGTTCTCACCAAAACCGCGGCTGGGAAACATTTACTGATGCAGCCATACGCGTTCTTGCCGAACAACGGGAACACCTTGTTTTTATTCTCTGGGGATCATATGCGCAATGTAAAGGTGCATTTATTGATCGTAGCAAGCACATGGTACTGACATCTGCGCACCCCTCCCCTCTATCAGCCTATAATGGTTTCTTTGGAAACAAGCATTTCAGCAGAGCGAATGCTTACTTAAAGGAACATGGGGAACAGGAAATTGCTTGGTAAGAAAGGATCTTAAACTCTCTTAGTACCATTTGATATTCGTCTGAGTCTGACTCTTTTTGTCATATTTCAAGTCTTGTAAAATGCTCGCATTCGCGCGAATCACAAAACTATAATACTTCCATGTGCCAAAAGGAGAAAGGCTTGCAGACATACTGAAACAGTGCAGGTCACGCGTTATATTGAAAGAGGTCTGCACAATCTTCTTAACATTAAAGTCATAACCGGAGTTGAAGCTGACAGCCCATTTATTAGAGATCTTAACATTACCATTGATACTGAGGGCATTCAAGCTAAATTTATACGGATAGCGCATACTCTCTCTATTGATGGGTTTGGAGTTATCTTCCGTAATATTAAAACCTGTACTCAGATTTATAGACCAAGGCATCTTAAACTCTTGATAGCCATCACTATCTACAGCAGCTTTCTCTTTCTTCCGCTTTGTAGGAGTACCCGACTCAGAATCATCAGTTTCGTCATCTTCACTATCTGTATCAGTCTGTCCATTTCCCTTGCCATCATCATCCACCTTCTCTCCGGTAAAGAACGCTTTCCATTTCTTCCACGTGTCATTATTAAGCGTGTAACTGAAAGAAGTTCCGTATCCCTGGAAACGTCCGAAACGCCCATAAGACCACTCCGTACGATTACTCGTTATTACATTACCATTCTTATCAAAGTCGTAAGCATAGGTAGCAAAGACTGAACTCATACTGAAGGTATAGCTCTTGCTCAATTTCAAACGCAGATTCAGGGTAAGATTACTCCATGGGCGTACCTGAGCAGCCATATTGTATGAGATGCTGGCACCCAATTCATCAATCAAACTCACCTTACGTATAGAGTCGTTCTTACCCCTATATTTCATTTCCAGGTTATTGGAAATCTGGAATGAAATATTTCCCGACCTACCTTGTTCCGGCACACCAAACATCTGATCGGCATATGGAGAGTAAACAACGGTATCCTGTGTTCCGTCAGCATTGGGTTTAAGATAAGTATCATAGTAACCATAACGGGAAGAACCAAAGTCCGGCGATGCACTGATACTGATAGAAGGAGTGATGACATGACGAATCTGTATCTCTTTCTTCTTCATGAACAAAGGCTTATACATACCATAAATCTTTGTATTGACACCCAGGCTCGCACTGTAATTATATACCCGGTGAAAACCGTAGACTGTATCAGTATTCACAACCTGCCCACTGGTACCTGAATTCGGATCCCAGTCCTTCATCACCTTACGGGTGTACCAACGCTCCGTATAGCTAACAGACGGGGTTACATTAAAGTATTTGAATAACGTAAATGTTGCACTGACAGGTATCTCATGTTTCATACCATTCTTCCAGTCCTTGATCAGATTAGACTTGAACAGAAGGTTATCTTTTGTAGTAATACTGTTAGAAAGGCGTCCGCTATAACGAACAGAGATCTTCTCATACCACTTCTCATTTCCTACTGCATTCTTCCGTTTAAAAGGGAAAATGGTGCTCAGGGTAATGTTCAGGTCCGGTAAAGTCACGGCAATAGATGAGTCTTTCATATTCTGTGCAATGTTACCGGTAGCTGCTATAGAAAGCTTCTGATCGGGAAAGTTACGCGAGTAGCTGACACTGGATGTTTTAGTATTTTGTGTCATAGCCTGCGAGTTATACATATTACCGATATTGGTACGCTCGTAACTACTGGAAGAAAAGTTCATACTGGCCGAGAATGAAGAGTTAGGATTAGCCTTCGAATCCTGGCGGTGCGACCATACAACTTTAAAATCTTTTGCCACCATATAGTCTTCCAAGCCCTTGTCACCCGTCTTAGTCACCTGATAACTGGCCTGAAACAGACCTGAGAATTTATAACGGACATTGTAATTAGTTTCTGCATTCAGCGCCCATGAACCTTTCGTGAAAATATCCCCCCTTAACTTTAAGTCCATCTTATCGCTAATGGCAAAGTAGTAACCACCATCCGTCAGACCAAAGCCACGAGTGGAGTCATCCATATAGCTCGGCATTATGAAACCGGACGAATAGCTGCTGGAGAAAGGAAAGAAGAAAAAAGGAACGGCAAGAGGCAACGGGACATCTTCAATTACCAGATATGCAGGTCCCGTCACAACATTTTTCTTGGGACGTACCTTGGCATAAGTCATCTGCATATAGAAGTGAGGATGATCATGGTTGTCACAAGTGGTATAACGACCGCTCTTCATGTACAACTCATCATTCATACCTTTCTTGGCATTATTACCGGTAACATATCCCTCACCCTGCTGGCTGACTACATTACTGATAAGCCCTTTCTTACTTTTAAAATTATACCGTATCGTATTTGTTTCATAAGGTGTATCTCCATCTTTGAAGACGGGTCTTCCCTTTATCACCTTTAACGAATCTTCCACACCATGAGCAAAGACCGTACTACTGTCCATATTCATGGTTATCACTTCAGCGGCCAGCTCTATATTTTGGTAATTCACTTTGCCATCGCCATACAAGTTGGCCACACCACCTTGTGTAAACACAATAGAGTCATTAGCTTCATAAATAACCGGAGCATCCAGCGGTTGCTTCTTCTTGGCAGGCTGCAACTGAATCGTATCGTTTTGCAGCGTATCTCCTCTCAACAGGGTATCTCCCTCTTGCACACCTCCTATATTAAAGGTATCAGTCCGCTCGATTCCTGTAGGAACAGTCCTTCCACGCCGACGTTGCGAAAAGGCCTCGTCAGGGAGCAGGAGTAAGACTAGTAGTAGTATGAATGATATGAATGTATTTGCTTTCAATGGCGTAATCAACTAATAGTTTCCGCTTGAAGGGGCAAAAGTACGTAAATTATACGGATAATCTCCCTTTTTAAAGAAATTTAGAATGCTACAAGAACTGTTCGCACCAATGGTCAAAACGTTCCAGACCTGCATTACCGAAATTAGAGATACTTTTCCGAGCCTTCTCTACCGTTTTTTCCCGTTCCAGATGGGTTTTGGAATAAAACTTATCGGCAAAGCAAATTACTTGCTCTTCCATACTCACCGGAAGCATATCCCGATGAGGTACAGGCAAGTTTTGTGCAACAATATCGTCCAGAGAGAGTCCTGCACCCGTATGTCTTTCACATACCAGCGCATGATGGGGATACCCTTCCCGGCGCATCAAATCAGCTCCCAGATAACCATGACAGATATAAGGCTGATTACCAAAACAGAAGATACCCGGAGCATCAGTCAGAAAAATGCCAATATCATGAAGCATACCCGCTTCATATAAAAAGTCTTTATCCAAGTTAAGTTCCGGATGGCCGTCTGCAATGCAGAGAGCCTTCTCAGCTACCAGACGACTATGCACCAATAAGATATGCTTCCGCTCATTATCTTCCGGATAATATGCATCAATCAATTCTATCGGATTCATTTTTCACTGAATTTATAAATCAATACCTTATCGCGTAAATCACAGCTGCGATAAGGAGTAAGATAGATTTCCTCCAACCGATATTTATCTGAATACTCTTTCAGGAAGTCCTCCTTAGTTCGTTCGGAAAGCATCACATATCCCGTTCCGGAAAGACCGGGAGTAAAATTCCTCATCCGATCATTCAGATAGTAATTAGTGCAATAAAAACGAATCAGCCGTGTAGTGTACGAATACATGACCCCGTCCTGCACATAAGTATTTACTTCTTCTGCCAGACGCTTGTCTGATTTCGTAGACAGTATCGTAGGCTGATAAACACCGTCTAAGGAAACAAACAGGCACAAGATACAACCGGCTATACTATATAATAATGAACGGGAATCCGCCTTTTTTGCCAATGCAATCAACATACAGACACCTGCAATTGGCGGCAAAGCCACAAGCAGCCATTTAGAGAATGACAAATCCACATTTTCCAATGCATTCATGAATCCTACGTTTTCCATGGCATGCTTTCCCGTTCCCCAAACACTATCAGGAATCAGTCCGAGACGCACCACAGCAAACGTTATCGTGAGCAACAAAGCCAGCGAAGCAAAGATATAAGCCGAAATTTTAAAGACTTTCGCTCCCCGCTGTACCAAAGCCAGCAGATACTCGGCTATCAACACCGCCATAAAGGGGTAGATAAGAAGCAGATAAACACTTCTTTTACTCTTAGGAATACAATAGAACACAAAGATAAAGAGTATAACTACCCATGTGAATAATTGCAAAGGCGATTGTGAACGGAATTTATTCCAGGCTTTCTTTATACGTTCACCGAAAGATGAACCTTCAGGCAATAAGCTCATATTTTTCCATTTCAAACCAAAGAGAGAAATCAACAGTACTAAAGTCCAAGGTATCCATCCCCAAATAATGGTCAGGAAATTATACCATAGCGGATTTTCATGCGAATCATAAGACATCTTACCCATGAAACGACCTGTATTTTCTTCCAGCATTAAATCTATAAAAGATTGGCCTCCCTGTACATAAGCCGCACTAATCCAAGCAGCATATGGAATCAGGGAAAGTATTCCTATCACAAATAACCGGAAAAATGTTTTCCAGAAAGGACGTCTGCGCAATAATTGGTAGAGACCGATACTGACACAAGGGAAAATGGAACCTACCGGCCCCTTGGTCAACGTAGCGCAGCCCATCAATAAAATAGCCAGCCATGGAATTCCGCGACATTCTTTCTCATCCCAGCGGAACAACAGACATAATGAGATGACAATAAGTGATACCTGCACCATATCTACACGGCAAGCTACCGCTGCCCGGTGTACTTCAAAAGATGAGAGAAGAAGGATAGAAGCAAGAAAAGCCGTCTTCACACCCTTACGCTTTGCTATAAAAGAAAAAAACACCAGCTGCATAGCCAGAAATGCAAGAGCAGACGGTAGACGGGACGAATATTCCGTCACTCCCCCCAGAAGCGATGACACAGTAACAATTGCCCAATAAAAGAAAGGAGGTTTATAAGCTATATCAGTTCCATAATTTACCGGAAGTATCCAATTGCCGCTCTCCAGCATAGAGAATGCGACGATAGCCTCACGCGGTTCTCCTTTAGAATAAAATATAGTTTCTCCCAGAAAAGGGAGTATCACAAGCACACTGAGCAGTGCTATAAACCAGAATGCTTTCTTCCTATCATCTGACATATATTTCTGTTTTTAATGATTTCTGGGCGCAAAAGTACAAATTATTCTGCAACAATCCCTAACTTTGCCATCTCAATTCAATGAATATGAAGAGACTGAAACAACTACCAGCATTTGTACGTTTCATTATGGTAGGCATCTTTGCTACCGCCTTGCACTATGGAATATATATTATACTCCAGCAAATCATCAATGTCAACATAGCCTACAGCATAGGTTACGTACTCAGTTTCATTGCCAATTTTTACCTGACAGCCTTTTTCACTTTCAGAAAAAAGCCTTCCTGGAAAAAGGCTTTTGGGTTTGGTGGAGCACATCTGATCAATTATCTTCTACATATGAGTTTATTGAATCTATTCCTCTGGCTCGGAATATCGAAGCCATTTGCACCTATACCGGTATTCGCCATCGGTATTCCGGTAAACTTCTTGCTGGTTAGATTCGTTTTCAAATACAAAGGAAAATAATTTGCTTTTCTCCCGATTTCTTACGAATATTGCAAAAAGAACTATTGATTATGAAAGAAGCTCCAGTACTTGCTATCGTAGTACCTTGTTATAAGGAAGAAGCTGTTTTACACGAAACACATAAACGGCTCAGCCAGTTGCTCGATCGGCTGACAACTGAAGAGCGTATATCTCCCAAAAGCTATATACTGTACGTAAACGATGGCAGTACAGACTGTACCTGGGAAATCATCAAGGAGTTCTATAAAAATACATCGTATGCCTGCGGGCTGAACCTGGCTGGAAATGTGGGGCATCAAAACGCACTTATGGCCGGACTGAATGCTGTAAAGGAACGTTGCGATGCAGCTATTTCCATTGATGCCGACTTGCAGGATGACGTCAATGTCATCCCCGAGATGGTGGAACGCTATATGGAAGGCAATGATATTGTTTATGGTGTAAGACGTGAACGCAAGACTGATACTTTCTTCAAACGCACCACCGCCCTCGCCTTCTATCGACTGATGAAAACGATGGGGGCTAAATCGGTCTACAATCATGCAGATTATCGGTTAATGAGTAGCCGTGCCATCCAGCAACTCTGTCGCTTCCGCGAACGTAACCTTTACCTTCGCGGCTTGGTGCCTCTCATTGGTTATCAAACTGCCTGCGTTTATTATAATCGTGACAAACGTTTCGCCGGAGAGTCGAAATATCCTTTTAAAAAGATGCTGAATTTTGCCATTGACGGAATTACGTCTTTTTCAGTCAAGCCTGTACGCATGATATTCTGGCTGGGGTGTATTTTCCTTTTAATAGCTCTCTGCATCACTATCTGGACCCTACGTGCATATTTTCTTCACGATACTGTACCCGGCTGGTCATCCCTGATGATTTCCCTTTGGTTAGTAGGTGGTACTATACTCGTATCCCTGGGAATTGTAGGCGAGTACATCGGAAAGATCTACATTGAAGTAAAAGATCGTCCACGCTACAACGAGGAGGAATTATTATTACGCTAAAAGAGAAAAGGATTATTTGTCTCTGTACTTCAATGGAGAGACTCCTGTATACCTACGGAAGAAACGGCAAAAAGTAGCCAGATTATCAAAACCTAATGATATACCTATCTCTTTTATGGTAGCACTGGTAGATTTCAGCTGCGTTTTTGCATCTATAATAATAAGGTAGTCTATCACATCCAAAGCAGTCATATTGGCACAACTCTTAATATTACGGCACAAATTCTCCTTCGAAGTCCCTAATTCTTTTGCATAGAATGAGATTCCTCGTTCTGTTCTATAATGTATCGCAACCAATTTAAGAAATTGACGGCTCATCCTGACATTTTTGGGGGATTTAG
>Ga0192245_10421_pt1 | contig 18850 bp, 18 predicted proteins | sample Koala_Koa27_M3_FD_131238 | JGI IMG/M metagenome (GOLD analysis project Ga0192245, IMG submission 131238) | Enriched cells from koala feces incubated with labeled cellulose particles, San Francisco Zoo, California, United States - Koala_Koa2-7_M3 ...
AAATATATAAAGCTGTAAGCAAGAGTAGTTAAATATACAATATACATGAAACTTATTATAATGTAGCTAAATATCTACACCAACCTTGCTTAGATGGTTCTACGCTATTTAAAAAGGTATTATAATTCCATAAACTATCCCGTTTATCCAAAGGATCGGTAAATGTCTCATCTAATGCAGACAGTTCAAAAGCTTTAAATTGCTCCCCTATGATATGTTGATAATTTTTTCCTGTAATATACACCTTCTTTCCTAAAGCCAAAGATACTGAAATCGCGCCTAAACCTGACTGATTTACAGCTCCACAAATATATATGTCTGCTTGATTCATATACTCCAAATAAACTTCAGGAGTCATATATTCTGTGTCGGGATAGAAATCGTCTCCATAGAGTTGCTTACCATATTTAATTAATTCCTTCTGCTTATTTTTGTCTTTATCCGCAACATATTGTAACATACAATGTATCTCTAAACATCCTGCATAATTACGAAATTTTTCAAGAAGAGTAAAGTATGAATCCATACAGTGCCCGCTATTTCCTAAATAAATCACAGGTTTCACTTTACGCTTATGACAAGTACGACATCGTTCAAATATATTACGCATTTTTAGCCATTCATTTCCATAATACGATAAAGTCTTCACATTCTTCATTCCGTAATCGCGTTCCAATGTTTTTCTATCACCGTCAAGCAACACAATCGTCGAACGAAAATGATGATACAACCACCATTTGAACGGAGTTGAAATAACACTCTTCCAACTTTTATAGTTTATGCTCGACCCATGTCCCCAGCATACCCAATTAAGGTTCTGAACTTGATAACGAATCAACAAATACATACACTTATATGATACCCCATGCAACAAGTATGGTTCCATGCGATGTAATGAAACAAACTTTTTCAGCTCTATTTCGTCTTTACAAAAAGAATAGTCCGTCTCGTTTGCTTCAGATAGCATAGCCTTGTATTTTGCCTGAATTACATCAGATGTCTGACCAAAATACAGAAAAAAAGGTTTTTCTATATTTGATTGAGCATAACTATATAATTCAATAAAAGACTTGGTTATACCTAAATTAAGTTGATAGGCCTTTAAATTAAGTTTAAATACATGTATTATCATTATCTACAATATTGTTTATTGTATATAAAACACCGTTCTACCGTCGTCAACTCCCCATGCCCCGGACAAACTATCCACGATTGACCGGCATACATCTTCTGAATTACTTCTAAACTACGAACATATTGTTCACGCGAACCGTTCCGCTTTGGTATATAAGGTTTGTACTCCATCAATGTATCACCGGTAAAAAGATAAGCTCCAACAGCAAAGCAAACAGCTCCCACACTATGTCCGGGCGTATGGATGAAACGAATCGTATGGTCGTTCCACTTCAATACATCATTTACATCTTCCACAATGATGTCTATCCGCTTCACTTCGTAATGATAAGCTGGGTTATCATAATAAAATTTGAAATAAGTACTACTCTCTTTTATCACATTCTCACCACATGCACGGCTACACACCACTTTCGTATCAAAACAATCAATCAATGCATTTACCCCCCAAGTATGATCAGTATGCTCATGTGTAAGAATTATGTAATCTATTACCAAATCCTTTTCTTTGATAAAACATTGTTCCCTTTCACTTTTTTCACTACCCGGATCAACGACTACACCGTGCTTTGTAACCTCGTCATAAACGATGAAACAATTGGAAGACATCAGCTCGTTTATAAACCGTTCTATCTTTAGCATATCAAAAAAATAGAATTACACCTCCCCAAGTATACCCTAATCCTTGAGCCACAGACAAGACTTTAGTTCCTTGATGAATCGATCCATCCTTCAGAGCATGAAATAAAGCTATCGGAATAGTTGAAGAAACTGTATTTCCGCCGTCTTCATAACAACAATAATATTTTTCTTCTGGGACTTTCAATTTTCGACGTTGTAATCCTGCAATATATTTATTAGCCTGATGAAATACATGTAAATCAATATCTTCAAGCAATAGTCCATTTTTGTGAAGAATATCAGCTGTAACTTCCGGAATACGTTCCAATGTATAATTAAGAATAGCAGGACCATTCATATAAATATAATCAGATGAATGCGGGTTACCAAAATCGTCAAAAGTCAGGTCATTCAACGGCCGGCGTTGGCGCGCACCACCAGTCTTCACAATCAGGTTTATAGCCCCCTTTCCATCTGTACCAAAACTGAATTCGCCAATACGTGCCATTCCTTCAGTAGAAATAATTGATGCCGAGGCTCCGTCACCAAAAATTGTCCGATTACCTTTATCACGTGGGTGCATATATTTGGAATAAGTTTCTGCTGTGAGTAGAAGAATATTTCGAGCAATACCGGCAAAGATAAGCCCTTTGGCAACAGATAATGAAGCTATATAGCCAGAACAGCCCAAGTTTATATCTAACACACCAATATGTGTGGATAAGCCTAAACGATCTTGGATTAAACAGGCCGTTGTGGGTAATATATAATCCGGACTTTCCGTGCAAAAGATGCAATAATCCACCTTATTTTTGTCTATTTTATGTTCCACAAATAATCGCTCAGCAGCTTGTACTGCCAAGTCTGCAGCTGTTTCATCTTCGCGCGTAATATGCCTGTATTTTATTCCCAATTTCTTTTCGATCTTTTCCTCTGTCCATTCTGGAAATTCCTCGGAAAGAGTTTTATTGTCTATTACCTGATCAGGCAAGTAATAGGATATAGCTTTTATATATGCATCCATAATATAAAAAATCTTTTCCTAATATAACAAAACTGCAACGACTACCTTATTGATAATAAAATCATACTGTAGAAGTTGTTTTATATTCCTTGATATTTAAAATTTGACAGTCAGCTATGTTAAGTAGAACAGTACCATAAGTAAAGCCAGCTCCAATGGCATTCATCAAAATTAAATCTCCCGCATTAATTTTATCGCGGTTTTCAACCATGCAGAGAGGAATAGAAGTACCCGCAGTATTACCGTACTTATGTATGGATTTCAATAGCTTCCCCATATCAGCCTTTGCTTTCTTTGCAATGTGAGCAGTCATGAAATGATTTGCCTGATGAAATGCATATTTGTCAACTTGTTCAATAGACACATTTGCAAATTCCAAAAGGCGTTTGATATCTTTGGGCAATTTGGATATGGCGTAACCAAACACATCTTCGCCAATCATTGCGATTTGTTCTTCATTGCGTATACTTCCATCATCATATTTACGTAACCTCAGTGTGTCAATAGTTGTAGGATTACGGTATGCACCAGAAGGTATATACACACTTTTTAAACAAGAACCATCTGTATGCACTGAAAAAAAACTATTACCAAATTGTTCTCCTTTACTAACCCATATTGCTGTGCCTGCATCACCCATTAATTTTCCGGTACCCATATCCTGAAGAGAAATAATCTTAGAAAGTGTATCTCCGATCAAGACCAAGACATTATTAATAAAAGGCGTACTTAGATAAGTATATGCCATAAAAAGGCTTTGAATAAAACCTCCACAAGCCATATTCAGATCATAAACCAAGGTGTCCGTCTTCAATTGCAAACGATCTTGAAGGAGTACGGAAGTTCCTGGAATTTTGTAATCTGGTGTCTCCGTTACATATATGAGCACATCTACGTCTTCACGTCTCAGTACAGTCTCTTCAAACAGCTGCTCAGCAGCCTGATAACACAAATCTGACGAACAAGTCTTATTATCGGCAAAACGCCGTTCCTCAACACCTGTTACACTAATAAATTTTTCAATTGCTTCTTCTGTATAATACTGTGTAAGATCACGTGTTTTGATAATATTTCCAGGAACAGTGGCGCTAATAGCCCTCATTCCTATATTCGAAAATTTTACTAAAGCCATACATATTTTATGTTAAACAATATCCCCCATCAACAGGCAGATTTACGCCCGTCACCCAAGAAGAAGCATCCGAAAGCAAATATACTGCAGCATAAGAAACATCTTGTGTTACTCCTAATCGTTTCAAAGGATACAAGTCCTCTTGTTTTTCTACATTAGTGATAGCACCTTCATACATCTTGGTCATTTCCGTCTGAATAAATGCTGGACAAATAGTATTTACACGGATTCCTTTAACAGATAATTCCAATGCAGCTTCTTTTACAAAACCTGCTATACCTCCTTTGGAAGCAGCGTAAATACTTTCTCCTATTTTTGATTTATATACACCAGACAAGGAAGCAATATATATCACAGATGCTTTATTTTGCAATTTCTTTTTCCTATACAGTTGGGCCAACAATAAGATCGGAGCCATTTCGTTGACATTGATAATCTCCTCCAATAATGTGCGATCGATAAACTTCACTGGCATCAGTTTGGCTATGCCTGCGGAAAATACACAACCGTTAACTGCCGGACATTGCATAGCCAAACTTTCGATGTCTTCCTGTTTGGATATATCAGCAATAACTATAAAATGGCCTTCGCCTTCCAACATCTGTAAGGTTTCGGTCAAACGCTTTTCATCACGTCCCGTTAATACAATCTTTGCCCCCATTTTGGAACAGTCAACGGCAATACCTCTTCCTATTCCAGAAGAGGCACCCGTTACTAAGATTGTTTTACCTTCTAATGAAAAAGGATTAAACATCGTCACTTCAAAAGAGCAAAGTTGTACAAATCTTCAATAGTATCACAAGCACGAAGGTCAGCACCAGTCACACTCTTATCCAAGTTTTCATCTACACAGGCAATAATAGAAAGAGCAGTCAATGATCCCCACTCTTTCAGCTCTTTAAACTTAGTTTTAGCCGTTACTTGTTCTGCGGGAGTTTCATCCAATTCGCCTGCAAATGCTTCTACAAATTCATCTAATGTCATAATTTTAAGAATTTAAATTGTTTATATTAGAGTTAATTGTTTTCAAAATTCCATAGTTCCAAATACTGGTTACCAAAGATTCAGGACACATTCGTGACACGATTTTTTGCAATGTATCATCTGTGCCAATTTCATAATATTCAGTTACACCGTCACGTTTCATATTATAAGTCATAGATGTCCATTGAACTCCATGGGTAATATGCTTGATTAGATTTTGGCGTATTAATTCAGGCTCGGTATGCCGTTCACCGTCTACACACTGATAAATAGGAATAATAGGAGTAGTGAATTTCGTCTTTTCAATAATTTTACCCAACTCAATTTCTGCATCGGCCATATAAGGAGTATGGAAACTACCGCTAATCATAAGAGGGACAGCTTTCTTGGCTCCCTCTTTCATGAACGCCTTACAAGCCAAACGGATTCCTTTTTTCGATCCTGAGATTACTACTTGTCCTGGACCGTTGTAATTGGCAAAATAGATAGGTTCACCAGTTTCATCCCAAATCTCTTTGATACGTTTTGCTATATAGTCATCGCTCAAACCGATAACCGCTCCCATAGCAGTTGAATTCTTTTCACAAACTTTTTGCCCAATAATAGCACGATTGTAAACTAAATTCAAACCATCTTCAAACGAAATAGTTCCGTTTACCACTAAAGCAGCAAATTCACCTAAAGAGTGACCAGCCACAACATCCGCCTTTACTGCATTTTGTACAGTGGCCAAAACTACTTCATAAAGAAATACAGCAGGTTGTGTATTAACCGTTTGTAGCAATTCATCCTCTGTACCAAAAAACATTACGTCCGAAATACGCCTGCCGAAGTACTCATTAGCCTGTTCGAACATTTCTTTTGCTATCGGAAAGTTATCATAAAGTTCCTTTCCCATGCCTTTCCGTTGGCATCCTTGCCCGGGGAAAATAAATGCTTTCATATCGTTTCTATTTTTTTAGCGGGATAGCCAGATACTGTTTCTCCCATTTTTACTTTTCTCATTACTACACTACAAGCCCCTACAATAGCACCATTGCCAATACTAACTTTGGGGTAAAGAGTAGTATGAGTATATAAAGTTGCATGGCTACCTACATTATTAAACCCAGATAATATACATCCTACAAACACATGCGAATAGTTTCCTATCATACAATCATGCCCAATATTACAATGATCTTGAATCATTACATGTTTTCCTAATGTTACATTCACAGATACGGTAGAAAATGCACCTATTACTGAACCTGTTCCTATCAGGGCACTTTTACTTACATTAGCAGAAGGATGGATTAACGTGATGAAACTCCCTCCTCTTTCTTCTATATATTGAGTACTCCGTTCACGCTTATTTGTATCAAAATAAGAGCAGATGAATTCATCTTCTTTCTGAGGCTGATAATTTTCAACCGCCCCTAAAAAAGTACTATTTTCTTTATCTTTATCTACTATATCTTCTATTAAACAAATGTAATATATAGAATTTTCAATAGGGTCATTACCTTTACAAGCAATGGCATATTCTGTGATTAATTGCTTTAATGGTCCATTACCAATAATAATTAATTTTCCCATAATATATTTAACAATTCAAATATTATTGATTTTTTATTGTCATTCTATATGTTCTAATTCCTTGAATCATTCTTTTTAACAGGACAGAAACACTAAAATCCCCATTTTTTTTATGTTTAAAGAATTCATCGCGTAACATCGACCACAATATAGTATTATGGAAAGAGCCACATTTATATATGGAATCCCTTGCTACTCCTTCTCTTTCATAATAAAAAGCCTCCATATACGATATAGAAAGAACATGCGTATCCAAACATTTAGCATAGAACCGATGCATATTTAATTCACCAAACGCATAATCTAATACCATATAATGTACTTCCACTAATGCCTGTCCATCTCTATAATCATTATCACCTATTACAATGCCCCCACCACAAATACTCCTGTTTATATAATCAATATGATTTAACGAGGTATATCCTATCATCTTCCCCGCATCATTATTTACACAAATGGCTAAATAGATATCAGTCTGATTATTCATCATTTTACCATGCACCCATGCTTTCTCCATCTCTGTAGAGACGAAGCGAATAGGACCACACGTAAGTTTCTGCATTTCCATATCGTTGCGCCATTTGTTTATCAACAAATAATCATCCGGCTCAAAAGCACGGAGATATACACTAAAATCTTTCTTATGAATCATAATTCTATTTGATTAAATGGAGTATTTTATCCATGTCTTTTAAATCATACCGTTGGTCAATAGGAAGGGGTATAATGTAAGCAGCTAATCCATGTTCCATATCTTCTGACTTGCACCACTTCAATACATTTGGCCAATAAGTAGCCACAAATATTTTATTGTTAATTAAACAGTTACGTAAAGAATCATTGTTAACATAATAGGGATATACCATTGGAACATCAACACTAATATTGAAACGAAGTTTATTGTATTTGAAGAGATGTTCCTGCAAAAAAATAAAATTCTTTCGGCGTTGTTTTTTTATAAATTCATAGTCTATATTTTGTAAGATTCGATTTGTCAGTCGAGACATTCGACGGATAGGATTACCGTTTAAAAAATTATCATTTTCTTTGAAAGATGAATACCCATTCTCTGCTCCTTCGTCAATTCTAACAAACAAATGTTGCATACGTTTATATGAAACATCTTGTTGAAAAAAATCCCTAAGTGTACAATCTGAATATAGATAACCACCATCTGCTACACCAAAGAATTTTCGAGGAGAATAGAATGTATCTATACCTGCAATTCTAGGCGCGAAAAATGCTTGAGCGTTGTCTACGATCAACTGGGATTGATAGATAGTAGCAAGATATTCCACACAAGATTGTTTTAAGCCAAAATAATTGGTATACAAAAAGGCTTCATTATTACGTAACTGTTTTATTTCAATAGGCTCTAAATTCTCATTAATATGATAAAATTCATAAGCTATATGATGTTTATGCAGTGGTTCTAACATCACTTCGCAAGTATAATATGGAATATAAACTTTGATATATTTACGAGCTAGCAATATATATTCAAAGCAGTTACGTGCTGTATTAAGTCGCAAGGCTTCTTTATGATAATGTTCTCCTTTGCGTAACTCCAATTCAAAGTATCCACCTATAGCTTCCATTACCTTATTTGTATTTTTAACCAAGTATTTTGGTTAGTCAAATTCTCTATTAGATCTTCCTCTGAATCAAAAGACAATACTAATGTTCCTATCGAATCATTTGCTCCTCTAAATGCCGACACCTTATCATTTTTCTTCACCCATAAATCTACTTGCTTTACATATCTTTTGTAAAAATCCCGTTCTATATCCAAACCTACAAAACGCCCATCTCTATCTGCGTGAAGTATTACTTCTGCCCAATGCCCATTATATGGTCTTTGCTCAACACCCACTATTTCATCACCAACAGCTGCACGAACTGCATTAGTAATTAAATCCACTCCAGTAGCAAAATGGAGCATTTCAGCCAAACGGTTACCTCCACCACGGGGTGATACTTCCATTATATAAGGTTTGCCATTTGTCCCCACACGAGTTTCAATATTATAAATAGAAGTACGCATATCCAATAATTTTAGTAAGCGCTGTATTTCTGAGGTCAACTCTACTTCTTGAACAGGTGTCATTGTAGACGGCCAACTGTATGCTGAAGGTGTATAGGGATTAGGAGCATATTCATCAAAGCGCTGTGCGGAGAAAGACACAAATTTCAATTCTCCATCAACCGAAAAACTATCCGTATCAGAAGAACAGCCTTGTTTCTCGATAAATTCTTCTATAATGATCCTTTTAGATAACGAATGTTCAAAAGCTATTTCCAATGCTGGTCGCAAATTTTCCCAACAATCAACCCTCGTTACCCCTTTGCTTCCTGCTGAGTCTGTAGGTTTCACAATAACCGGCCAGGGATACCAATACTTCTCAGCCATTGCGTCTTCTACAGATGCAAAACCTTTCGCTTTAGGTACATTAAAGCCATGCTGAGTCAGAAAATTACGGAATCGGTCTTTATTCTGCAAAATACAAACCGATTCGTAGGGACCAAATGCCGGTAAGCCCATTCTTTCCTGCACATAAGCAGCTGTAACAACTCCTGGATCAACCGCAAACGACATAATTCCATCTATCTCTAACTTCTTGGCCAACTCTAGAACAGTTTCTTTATCAATAATACTTACATTATGATATTCATCAGAATATTTATGCGCTATATTATTAGGAAGATAATCACAAGTTATTACATAATATCCTAACTTATGGGCAGCTTCAATCACAGGGATCAAATAGCGTAATCCGCCTAAAAGCATTATTTTTTTCTGTTTCATCATTTTCTAATCTGGTCAATAACACGATTTACTTCGCTTTCTGTCAAATTATGATACATCGGTAAACAAATCACACTATCAGCAATACGATGTGCAACAGGTAAATTTTCACGTTGTGCCGATTCCAGCCCCCTATAAGTAGAGAACTCGCTTATCAAAGGATAGAAATAACGACGTCCCAATACATTTTGTTCCTTCATTTTGAAATACAGTTCGTCACGCGTCATGCCATATTTTTCTTCATCTATGAAAATAGGGAAATAAGCGTAGTTGTGACGAACACCTGGAATATCTTCCATAAACCTGATACCCTTCACTTCCTGTAAAGCTTCACGATACTTAACGGCCACTTGATGACGTGCTTCTATTGCAGCATCTACTTGTTTCAGATTCAACAAACCATACGCAGACCGTATTTCATCCATTTTACTGTTAATACCCGGTGCCACTACGGTCGTTTCTCCTGCAAAACCAAAATTCTTCAAATAATCGATACGTTTCTTGGTTGCTTCATCATGCATAATCAATGCCCCACCTTCAATAGTATTGTACACTTTGGTAGCATGGAAACTTAATGTGGACATATCACCGGCATTTAATATACTTTCACCATTAACTTCCACACCGAACGCATGAGCTGCATCGTAAATAACTTTTAGTCCATATTTATCTGCAATTTCCTGAATGCGTTGGGTATCACAGGGATTTCCATATACATGTACCGGCATAATGGCCGTTGTGCGTGGAGTAATAGCCGCTTCAATTTTATCTGGATTCAAATTACCAGTCAATGGATCAACGTCCACAAATACAGGTTTGATTCCATTCCACCACAACGAATGCGTTGTAGCCACAAAACTATAGGGAGTTGTTATGACTTCACCTGTAATGCGCAATGCTTGCAAAGCCGTTATCAAAGGAAGTGTACCGTTTGTAAATAAACTGATATAAGGAACTTTTAAATATAAGCATAATGCTTTTTCCAACTCCTGATGATAATACCCATTATTGGTTAACCATTTACGATTCCAAATATCCTTTAACATTTCATCAAAATCATTCAAGTTAGGCAATAATGGAGAAGTAACTGTAATTGTTTTTTTTAAATCAATATCTTTCATAATCATTTATTAATTAATTTCAAAGGCGATGTAAACTTCAAATTGGTAGCACATCTCCATAACCATTCCATTGGTCCATTTGTAAAATAATGCAACCATAAGTAACTGAGATAACATTGAATACCATAAAACAAAAGGAAATAAATTAAAATGGCCGGCATATCCCATTTATTAGGAATGATAATTAATATCATTGACAATACACCAAATAAGGATTGTAAAGTGTAATTGGTCAAGCCTAATTTCCCATATGATTCTAAAAATTTAAAAGAAGAAGGTTTTTTATAATAAATAAGCAAAAAAAGGAATGCCATAAACAAAGCACCAAACAGATTTCCGTAAGAATATAGTATTGAAATTTTAATTCCAACACAAAACTTCAGTAGGTAATACATCAAATACAAAATAAGATACAAAGATCCCAATATCACCACATTATTTAGTCTAGCATATTTCTCCACATTAGTAATCCCTCCTTTTTTTGCAAACCAATATCCTATTAAAAAGAACGATAAAGTACCGAAAATTCCAGAATTCAATCCAATACGTACATAATCTTTCACCGACTCAGCCAACGAATAATCTAAAGGTGAAAATAAAATTCCTTCTGCAATTTCATATCTTGAACAATTGCTAATAATCGGCAAAAGTTGGTTGCCAATATTATAGCTAGAGAGGAAAAGGCTTAAGTTAAAAAATAAGATAGCAAATATTAATAGAGATTTTGACGTCGCATAACGAAATAACAATAAAACAATACCCCATATTCCATACCATAAAAGAGCATCGTAAGTATAAAATAACTTATTCATCAAACCTATACCTATCAATAATACACATCTCCACAGAAATTTTCTGCTTGTATATGTTGGTTTCTTCAAAATTAAGAAGAAACTCACTCCAAAAAGCATTGAAAAAACTGGAGCACACCGTTGAGATAATAAAAACAATATTCCATCATGTAATATAATGCCATCATTTGTTAATAATTTTGTATACTCAAAGAAGCCAAAAAAACCACAAATATGAACCAATAAAATTCCAAACAAAGTAACTCCTCGCAAAGCATCAATGGAATATATTCTACCAGAGATCGATATATTTTCTTGAATCACTATATAAAAAATTAATCATTTATCGACTTAATGTAATTAACTCTCTGACTTCAGGAAATCGAAATAAAAGAGCAGCTGTCACATAATAAATAACACCTGATAATATACCTATTATCAACTGAAAAATTAGACCTGAAATACAAGAAATTATGACATGTACAACTCCCCACATCGTTAAAGAAAGCATTAAAGTTGGCAGCAAATCCTGCATCTGCCGTAAAAAACCAACCTGTATCAGTTTTCCGGTATAATGTGTATTAATAATCAGACAAATGATAGATGAAAAAATCTGTCCCACACACATGGCAACCAATCCCATGGGAACAGTAATACAAAGAATTATGACTGCCATTATTTTTTTAATAATCTCCAGTTTTAGAAACAAATCGGAACGTCCTTTTACCTGCAACAAATTGAGGTTGATGGCATGAATAGGGTACCACATCATGCCGAAACAGATTATCTGCAACAAAGTAGAAGCAAACAGCCATTGTTCTTTTAACAACAACAGAATCAACGGCTTTGCTACCGCTGAAAGTCCTACCAACAATGGAAATATGAAAAAAGCAGATACCCGCAGAAAACGACGATAAATCAATGCCAACCGTTCGTCATCATCTTGTATCTGACAAAGTACCGGATAAGTAACCCGCTGTATAATACTGGTCAAATTGGATGAAGGGAATTCTGCAAATTGATGGGCACGTGTATAGTAACCTAGTGAAGAAGCGGTAAACACCTTGCCAATTACCAACAGATACATGTTACGATATATTACCTCCAGCAATCCTGAAACCATCAACTTAGAACCAAACGTAAACAATTCTCCAAAAGAATTCCATGAGTAAGTCCACCGGGGACGCCAATGCGCAAATATCCAAAGCAACAAGGTATTCAATCCCAAATTCACTAACTGCTGGGCTACAATTGCCCAATAGCTGAAACCGGAATAAGCCATACCGATACCGACTACGCCCGATACGATTGCAGCCGTTAAACTCGCTTTTGCCTGTGTTTTAAAATCAATATTTACCGTAAGCAATGCCCGTTGCACAACTACAAACGAGTTGAACACTACACTTAAGCAAACCACACGCATCAAAGCAGTCAGTTCCGGGCTATCATAAAAATCTGCTACCCACGGAGCAATGGCAAACAGAATAAAATAAAGCAGGATACCTACTACAATGTTAAAATAGAATACTGTTGAATTATCTGTTTCCGTACGGTTCTGCTTACGAATTAAAGCCTGGGAAAAACCGCTGTCCACCAAAGACTGGGCTACAGCAATAAAGATGGCAACCATACCTACCAGGCCATAATCTTTCGGGGTAAGCAGGCGTGCCATGATAATCATCACCAGGAACAGAATTCCCTGAACAGAGAAGCGTTCCACGCTACTCCAAAACACGCCTTTTACGGTTTTTTGTTTTAACGACTCAGACAATGTTCTATAAGTTTATATTTATATTCAAATCAAAGAACTTAACAACTGCTTGCCAAACTTGCCACCCCTTATACACACATCCTTACGCGCGCGCGAAGGTTATTGTTAAATTCATTAACAATAGCATATATAAATTTCCCTATATAATAGTTAGTATAAGTCATGTCAACTTTGTCAACTCGCCCTGTGGCAACAGTGAAACCGGGATGGAAACAGGGACGGTTCACACCGTCCCTGAGACACGCAGGCAATGGTTATGCCCCACGGGACCGGTGATCAGCTTCCAGACTTCTGTGAAGCTCTGCAAGGAACTGATCAAGGGGAAAACGCGTACTGTAACGACAGGCTTCCAGGTAAACTCGAAGCACGGCGTAATAGGCATACAGCTGATGCTCTGCCCTTTTTTTACCCGTTTATAGGTGGACTCTGACAGACCCGCCATCAATGCCACCTCTCTGTTGGTCAACAAATGCCCGTTTACGGGAACCAGGCGTTGCAACAACCGGATGTATTCGCCCAAATAGGGCGAGGTATAATCTGTAGTCGGCATTATACAATTCGTTTGTGAAATTAAACATTAGGAATTGTACGCAACAGCTCTGCTAAGATATGTTAAGTTTGTTAATTTATGCACAATTTGGTTCATACGTCTGAACCGATGATTTTGTTTGTTTCAGACCAATTTCACTACTTCGCACCATCATTAACAAAAAAACGAATGCTTTATGAAAAACACTCTCATCAGCCTTTTCAAAGGATACACCGACCTGCAACCCGCAGACAGCGCCCTACACATTGTGGCCGAACTGATCCGTACCGATGCAAAGCTTGCCGACTGTACGCAGAAGCACCGTGAATACCTGCAATCCCAACACTCACTGGCTGCTACCCGTATCAAGGCTGCCTGCCCCTGTTTCGCCGTATCGGTGCGCTTCAACGGTGGCAAACGCAAGGAACACATCACCGGCTGGACACATCTCTGCATGGCCGACTTTGACCATATCCCAGCCGAACGGATGCCCGAGTGCAAACGTCTGGTGGCCGAAGACCGGCACACGGTATTGACCTATATCACCATCAGCGGCACAGGGCTGCGTGTGGTGGCAGCTTACGACGCCAAACATGACTTTAAGCCACACACGGAACAGGAACTGCACCAGCTGGCTTTCCGGCGGATGAACGAGCACTATGCGGCACTCATCGGCCATCCGTATGACGAAAAGTGCAAAAACGTGACCCGCCTGAGCGGTCTGGCATACGATCCGGAGGCGTATTTCTGTGCAGAGGCTACACGTTTTGTAATCAGCAAGCCGAAGCACGAAGTCAATACAGCCCGTGAAAAAGCCGGAAAGACACTGCTGCAAAAGGCCGTGCGGGCCATTGAAACCGAACTGTCTGCCCAGGGAATGGCTTATGTGGAACACCGACGCAACGAGTACATCATGCGCACGGGCTATCTGCTCAATGCCTACGGCGTGGAACTAAAAGCTGCCACCCTATGGGCTGCCGAACGCTTTGCCGACTATGACGGCGACGTGGCGGGTATCTTCCGTTCGTGCTACCAGCATACCGACGAACACGGTACGCGCCGACTGCCTGCACACGGCAAGGCGGAACGGGACGACAGCCGGCATATGGTGTCGGTGCCGGATATGGAACAGTTTCTGCTGTCGCAGGGCCGTTTCCGCAAGAACACGGTAACGGGCCGGTATGAGTTCGCTCCCGAAGGAACGGATGAATTCTACGATCTGACGGACCGGGACGTCAACTCCCTGTGGTGCCGCCTGTGCAAGGAGAAAGGTGCGGTGCGTCTGCTGGACTTGCGGACGGTGCTCCAGTCGGATTTCGTGGAGCTGTACAATCCCTTTCTGCGTTATTTCGAGGCCCTGCCCGCCTGGGACGGAACGACCGACCACATCGGCCGGCTGGCTGCCCAGGTGCATGTGAAGGAGGACGGTGACCTCTTTGCCGTCTTCTTCCGGAAATGGCTGGTGGCCATGACCGCCTCGCTGTTTGACGACGAAGTGGTGAACCACGAGATTCTGGTGCTGGTGGGCCGCCAAGGCATCTACAAGACTACCTGGCTGAACAACCTGCTGCCACCCGAACTGCGCCGCTACTTCTACCTGAAGAGCAACAGCCGCCGCATCACGAAGGACGACCTGCTGACGCTCTCGGAGTTTGCCGTGGTGTGTCTCGAAGAGCTGGACGAAATGGATGCCCAGGAGGTGAGCCAACTGAAGGCGCTGACCACCATGCGCCACGTAAACGAACGGGCTACCTATGCGCACTTCAAGGAGATGCGTCCCCACATTGCCAGTTTCTGCGGCACGAGCAACCACATCCACATCCTGACCGACCTGAGCGGCAACCGTCGCTGGATGCCTTTTGAAGTGGAGCAGATTGACAGCCCCTACCTGCATCCGGTGGATTATGCCGGGGTATATGCCCAGGCGTATGCCCTCGTGCAGAACGGTTTCCATTACTGGCTGGAAGAGGACGAGATTGCCGCCCTGAACCGCCATAACCGCCATTTTGAAGTGCCTTGCCTGGAGCAGGAACTGATTCTGACTCACTACCGCCGTCCCCTACAGGGCGAAGACTGTATCTTTGTGACCAGTGCCCAGATTCTCGCCCGCATCAATGCCGGCATCCGTCAGAAACTTAGCCCGGTAAAGATAGGCATCGTGATGAAGCAGGAAGGCTTCGAACCGTTGCGCTATGGCGGCAAGCGCGGCTACCGGGTGGTGGAACTGAACGGGGACGATATTTACAGGAACCAAAGGACGATGGGGAAATTCTTGTAAAATTGAAAATGGATAGTGGAAAAATGAAAATTAAATCTATAATTATGAACGGATTTTTCCTATCAATTCCCTTCCAAACAGAATCCAGCCTACGGTTCCCACCCCGGCCAGGAACACAAACCCAACCAGTATCATCATCTTGGAAGGCTTGGATGCCTTCAGCGGTACCGTAGCCGCCTGCACCACCGTGTATACCGGCGTACTCTCCTGCACCTTCACCTTGGCAAGCTGCAACTGCTGGGCCGTCTGGTTGTACAGGTTATAAGCCAGGGTCATCTCGTTCTGCAAACGCTCCTGCCGGGTCTGCACACTGCGCAACGAGAGATTCTGGTTCATGTCCACATAGTCGGCATAAGCCTGCTGGGCCGTGTAGTAGTTCTGGCGGGCCTCGTCGTACAGCTTCTGGGTAAACTCCAGGTCGTGACGCGCCTTGTTGATACGGTAGTCGGTAATGTAATTCTGGAGTTTCGTCATCACCGTGTCGGTCAGCGTGGCCGAAATCAGGGGGTCCTGCATCGTCACGGACAAAGTAACCACAGAGGTCTTCTTATCCACAGAAACCGCGATACGTTCCCGTAATGCACCTACGATGGCTGTTTCTTCTTTCGTTAACCGGAACGGGTCCAGTTTACCGCCTCCGTTTCCTTCCTCCTCATCCCGGAACAGTGACATCACCCAGCCCAGGCATTTGAAAGGAAAAGAAGTAACGGCAGTCCACCAGGCACTGCGCTGGTGCTCCTTCAGGTAATCGTACACATCGGTCGTCAGCTCTCCCTCCTCGTCAGTGACCTTCACGTCGAACAGCTCCGTGGAAAAAGCCACCGAAGCCACAATGTCCGGATAAAGGTCCGGGTTCAAAGCATCGCTGCCGGAGGCATTCCGCATGTTGATGCCGGCCACGCCCGCCAGGGCACTCAGCCCACCCAGCGAACGGCTCCCGTCCGAGGTCTCGGGAGCCAAGGTTACCGAAGTGGTGTATTCCTTGGGGATGCTGAAACCCACCACCAATGCCACCACCACGGCGATGCCACACCACTTCAGCACCAGCCGGCGTTCCGACCATACCTTGGCCGCCAGTTCCAGCAGGTCAATCTCCTGCTCTTCCGCCTCGGGGGAAAGGTTCCCCTGTATCTTGTTTTCCTTGATTTCCTTTGCTTCCATTATCCGATTATTTTACCAGGTTTGCAATCGTTGTGGCCATCGTGCCGATGGAGGCGGCCGACGTGGTGAGCGACATTATCTCGGCAACGCTCATGCCTTTCCGTTCCTTCTTGCTGGGAACGATGATCTGGCTGCCCGGTTCGATCTGGCCTTTCCGGAAACGCTTCAAACGCGTCACCGTCCCGTTCATCCGTACCACATACGCACGGCGCTTCTTCGCCATCTTGCCGTAACCGCCAGCCTGGTCGATGTAGTAAGAGACGCCCTTCCCTGCCAGGTAGGTCACCGCGTTGGGGAACTGGACCTCACCCGTGATCTTCACCGTGCTGATGTATTCCGGAATGTACAGGTAATCGCCCTCACGGAGCACCACGTCATAGTCCGAACCCGGATGGGACAGTGCCTTGTCCAGTTCGATACCGACGGTGTAACGGTCGCTCAGACGGAGCTTGGCCACCGAAACGGAGTCGCTCCCCCTGTTCATCAGCGCCATGTCCAACGCTGCCTGGCGCTGGGCGCGTTCCTCCTCATTCATCTGGCGGATAAGGCGGCCCCCACGCACATAGGCTTCCTTCGTCAGCCCGCCGGCACGCTTCACCAGGTCTGAAAGGCGCTCGTTCTTCGTGGTCAGCGTGTAACCGCCGGCAAAGACCGCCTCGCCCGCAATGGTGACACGCCGCTGGACCTGGTAGCCGGGACTGCGCCGAACCTCCACCACGTCGAAAGGCTCCAGCAAAAAGCCGGGCGTGCCGTCTATCACATAACCTTCCTTAACCGAGAAGGTGAATACCTTGCTGATTTCCCGGCCAGGCTCCTCCAGGCTTGCAGGGTCTTTCAGGCGGCGCGAAACGTCCACCTTGACCGTGGAGGCGCTCTCCAACAGGCCGCCCGCCTGTACAAGCAGGTCTTCAAGGGTCGTGTTTTCCGCATACGGATAGATGCCCGGGCGGGACACCTCACCGCTGACCGTAAACGCACCTTTCGCCTCCAGCTCGTGGATACTCGGGATGACCAGCACGTCCTCGCGCTGAAGGGGGACATCCGGAAGACGGCCGCTAAGCACCCCTTCCAGGTCGATGGCAAGCACCTCGTGGGTCAGGTCCTCACGCTCGCGGGTAAGCAGCACGCGCGACTGGAAAGCGTCACCCGTCAGACCTTCGGCACGGGCCACCAGCTCACGGACCGTGTTCAGCGTCCCCCCAAGCTCGTACATGCCCGGACGGTAGACCGCACCACGCACTTCCACACGGTTGGCAAAGCGGTCCAGGATGGCGCCTACCGTTACCGCATCGCCGTCCTCCAGCTGCCAGGAGGCGTAGGAGGATTCCTCCACGCTGAACAGGCGGTTCTCACGGCCCGTGCGGCGGACCACACGCACTTCTTTCGTATAAGCGTCACCCGAAAAGCCGCCGGCATAGTTGAACAGCGCAGACAGCGTCTCGCCCGCCTTCATCTCGTAATACATCGGACGTTTCACGTTGCCGTCGATGTTCACCAGCTGCTCGTAAGCCGGGACCAGGATGACGTCGCCTTCTTCCAGGCGGATGTCGTCGGACATGGCTCCTTTCAGCAGGTATGCGTACACGTCCACACGTGCGGCTTCACGCCCGCCGCGCATCACACGGATGTTGCGGAGGGAACCGATGCTGGAAACACCCCCCCGCACGGTAGAGCGCATGGAAGACCGTGGAAAAGGAGGACAGGCGGTAGGTGCCGGGGACGGCGACCTCGCCCATCACGTTCACCTGGATGGTGCGGATTTGGCCCAGCGTGACGCGGATCTGCGATTCGGGGTTGTCGCCCGAAACACCGGCGTATTTGCGAGAAAGCACCTCGCGGATTTTCGTGCCTGCCTCGGAGATGGTCAGCCCGTTCAGGTAGACGGGGCCGATCTGGCTGATCATGATATTGCCTTCC
>Ga0192245_10422_pt1 | contig 18785 bp, 15 predicted proteins | sample Koala_Koa27_M3_FD_131238 | JGI IMG/M metagenome (GOLD analysis project Ga0192245, IMG submission 131238) | Enriched cells from koala feces incubated with labeled cellulose particles, San Francisco Zoo, California, United States - Koala_Koa2-7_M3 ...
GCCGTGCCAAAAAGGAGCTGAGCCCGGAAAGCGGAAGTTTTATGCTGGAGGAGGATTCGGTGATGTCAACCGGTTATGACTTGTTGGCCGCAAGACTGATAGCGGCGGAAATGTTACTTGGTTATCTGAACCGGAAAGTGCTGCTGGCAATGGAGGGGGCGTATGCCGTGCAGGAAAAGGAGCACCATTGGACGGACCGGAAGGCGGCTGCCGTGGAACTGATAGATGGCAGTTGGGCGATGGGTAGCGTGGATAACGGGAGGGTGAGCATTGTCGAGCTCGTGATGCTGTTCGAACAAATGTTCCATATTGACCTGGGAGACGTGTACCACACGTTTATCTCCATGCGTAACCGGAAGAACAGCCGGACAGCTTACCTTGATCAAATGAAGGAACGTTTGTTGAAACGAATGGACGAAACGGACGGATAACCTTTTGTAAAACAAGGAAGAGACTGGCAGGTTCATAGCAAGTTGCCAAATCACCTTTCCCGATACGCCATTTGGTGAAAATACAGTATATAGCCACCGTAGAGAGCCCGAATAAGGCTCCGCGGCGGTTTTTTTGTACCAGAAAAAAAACTTTGGCAGCTTGCTACGAACGTGAAAAGAAAAACGGTCGAACAGACTGACCTTTGTAACCGGAAACCAAATTATTAAAAGATTATGGAAATAATAGCAATCGAAAGCAAAGCGTTTGCTACCCTCGTGGAGAAGATAGAGGGGATAGCGGCATACGTGGAGGCGTCCGGAACAAAGGAGCGGGAGCAATGGCCGGTAGCGGATAAGAAGGGTACGAGGAAGGCAGGGCTATGGATGACGGGAAAGGAAGTGTGTGAACAACTTGAAATCAGTCCCCGTACTTTGCAGCGTTACCGCACGAACCGTATCATCGCTTACTCTATCTGCGGGAGGAAGATACGTTACCGCCGTACGGACGTGGAACAGTTCCATGAGCGTTGGATACGGGAAACGCCTGACAAGCTGGTGGACCGAATGATTGAAGCGTACCCTTTACACCAATGCAAAAGCAGATCATATGGTAAGAAAAGAGGAAATACTGGCAAAAACAGGTAACGGGCTGGAGGTGTTCCGTCATTATCTGCCCGTAAAATGGCGGGTGGGTCGAAATTTCCTGAATCCGCTGTACGCTGATGGCAGGGCCTCGTGTAACGTTTATTATGATCGCCACAGCGGGATGTACAGGATGAAGGACTTTGGTAACGGTGAGTATTCGGGAGACTGTTTCTTCCTTGTGGCGAAACTGAAAGGACTGGACTGCCGGAGTGCCGCTGATTTCGTGGAAGTGCTGCACACCATTGACCGGGAGTTGTGCCTGGGGTTGGATGGGGCCATCCCTTCCGGTACCAACAATCGGGAGGGAAGCTGCCGGACGACACGGCCGTAACGGGTGCACGAGAGAAAAGTGAGGGGGAAAATACCGGGGAGAGCATTCCCGGGGATACTGTCACGGGCACGGAAGGGAAAGATTTATCCCGCGAGCGTCCTGGACCAAGCCCCTACCAAGTAGCTGAAAAGTCTTTCACAGAGAGAGAGCTCGCCTACTGGGGCATATCGGGCATCACGGTAGAGGTGCTGCACCGTTACGGGGTGGTGTCGCTCGCCGAGTACCGGAGCGAGACAAGGGAAGGCAAGACGTTCGGCTTTACTTCAACCCCGGCGGAACCGATGTTCGGCTACAGGGGGAAATGGGGCGTGAAGGTGTACCGCCCGTTATCGGAAGTGCGTTTCGTCTATGGCGGTCATACGGGCGACAACTACTGTTTCGGTCTGGAACAACTGCCCTCGAAGGGCGACCTGCTCTTCCTCACGGGTGGCGAGAAGGACGTGATGACGCTTGCGGCTCACGGTTTCCAAGCCATCTGCTTCAACTCGGAAACCTCGGTAATCCCGGCGAAGACCGTCCGGAAGCTCGTCTATCGCTTCAAGCACATCGTACTGCTGTACGACACGGACAAGACGGGGCTGGAATGCTCGGAGAAGCACCGGGTACAACTGTCGGAGTACGGTGTTAAACGGCTGGTACTACCGCTGCCGGGGACGAAATCAGAGAAAGACGTGACGGACTATTTTAAAGCCGGACACACACGGGAGGATTTGATGGGGCTGTTCCTGAAACTGCTCGACACGCTGTACGGGGACACGATGGCGGTACTGAAATCGTGTGAGATCGATTACGACTGCCCGCCGGAGCAGGCAGTCGCTATCGTGACCGCCGGGGACGTGCCGTTAGGCTCGGAAGAGAACATACTCTGCATCACGGGCGGAGAAGGGACGGGCAAGAGTAACTATACCGCCGCGTTGGTCGCCGGGGCAATTATGGAACGGGAGGAGGACGCGGACCTTCTTGGGGTGAAGGTGGAACCGAACCGAAAGGGGCGTGCGGTGCTGCTGTACGACACGGAACAGAGCGAGCAACAGCTCTACAAGAACACGGGGCGGCTGCTGCGGCGTGCCGGTCGGGAGAAAATGCCGCCTTACCTGCACGTGTACTGCCTGACGGGGATGTCGAGGAACGAGCGGCTGACCGCCATCATCCAAAGCATGGACAAGTACCACTACCTGCACGGGGGCATCCATCTGGTCGTCATCGACGGAGTTGCCGACCTGATCCGTTGCTCCAACGACGAGGCGGAGAGCGTGGCGCTGGTTGACGAAATTTACCGCCTAGCGGGAATTTACCGCACGTGCATCACCGCCGTGGTACATTTCGTGCCGAACGGGTTGAAGTTGCGGGGACACTTGGGCAGCGAGTTGCAGCGGAAGTCGGCGGCTATCCTCTCCATCGAGAAGGACGAGAACCCGGAGGTGTCGGTGGTGAAGGCATTGAAGGTCAGGGATGGAAGCCCGCTGGATATCCCGCTGATGCAGTTCCGCTGGGACAAACAGGCCGGGATGCCTGTCTATATGGGAGAGAAACCGAGGGTGGAGAAAGAAAGGCGCAAGGAGAAGGAACTGTCTGAAATGGCACGGGCAGCGTTCGTCACGCAAAAAAAAGTATGGCTATATCGAGCTATGCGAACTGATACAGGAAACCCTGGACGTGAAGGAACGGACGGCGAAGGGGTACATCCGTTACATGCGGGAAAAGGAAATTATTGAAAAGGAGGGCGACTGCTATGTATATGGACAGCGAAAAATTTGAGAATTGGATGGAGCGTATCATGGAACGTTTCGACCGGACGGAGAAGTTGTTGGAAAGAGTACTGAAGAAGAGCAACGCGCTGGATGGAGAGGAGGTACTGGATAACCAGGACCTGTGCCTGCTGCTGAAGGTCGGTATTCGCACATTGCAACGTTACCGTGCCATTGGGATACTGCCGTACTTCACTATCAGTGGCAAGGTCTTCTATCGGGTGAAAGATGTGCACGAGTTCCTCCGCAACCAGTTTGCCGCTGTGGAGGAACGGGCTGCAAAACGGAAGGAGAAGGAAGTCCGGAAAGAGGAAAGGCGCAGGAAAAAAGGCTTGTTTCCGTAAAAGTGATATTTCCTTTATGATTTCTGTTAGTGGACGGGGACTTGCCGGATCGTGAGATTAGGCAGGGCTATTGTTTTGTTATTCGGGAAGTTTCCCGTACCTTTGTGACAAAGTACGGCAGGTGGTACTCTACCGGGGTACGGTTGCTGTCATGACATGAAAGATTCATACCCGGCTTGGAAGCAAGCAGGGATTGATATACATATTGTACGTTCGCTGAACGTCTTGGAATAGAAAACTGGCACTTTTCAAAAAAGACAAGATGTATAGCGCAATGTTCATGCTGTATGCTTATACGGCGTGAGTTTGCCTATTCTGTCTTTTAGGTATGCCAGTACCTCTATTCCGGAATAGTGTGAGTTCACGCTGTTCTTTTTGGTGCGAGGCGGGCATAATCCTTAAAAACACATTGTTATGAAACAGATTACCTTGCACGTGTACCAATCCATCGACGGCTGTCCGGTCATAGCGGACAAGTGTTTCAATGCGGTAGTGGACGCCTGTGCCTACGTGCTGATTGACGAGGAAACTTACCTGCGTATTTACCTGAATGATCTTGACTGGCCGCTTGAGGCAAAGGAGACCTTGGTCGTGACGAACGGCTGTATAGACTTGACAGAGACAGAACGGGTACGTTTTGTCAGGGGGAATGTGGTAACGGAACTGCAACGGATAAAGGAGAATGGCGACGGTATGGTGGTGGCTTACGGAGGAGAAACCGGAGTTTTACTCTTGGACAACGGGCTGGCAGATGAAATCGTGATGACAACCGTGCCGGTGCTGGTCGGTAACAGTGAGAAGGGGCTGGAGTGCGGACCGAACGACGGCAGGATATGGGCTGTACGGTCGAGCGAAGTGCTGGAGGACGGGAAAATCCGAACGGTGTACGGGAGGATGTAATAAAAAAGCAACCCGCCGATTTGGGCATTATTAAAGAGGCTTGGCAGGTTCTATTGATTGCAAAGATAACGGAAATAGTTGGAACGACAAATATTAGAATACTACAAATGCGCAACTATGTGTTGCGCATTTGTTATTATTGCCGGATTGTCTTTAAAATCAACTCTTTTAATTGTTGTTCAGTCGGAAGTTGCAACTGGTATTTGGAAACGAATATCTGTTCATCCAATCCGGTTGTGGTGTACCGCACCAACGCATCGTTCTTGTCCGTTACCAGCAAAATGCCGATAGGCGGGTTATCGCCCGGCTCCATCACTTCGGCTTTATAATAATTCAGGTATGAATAAAGTTGTGACACATGAGCGTGGTTGAAAGTATCAACTTTCAATTCGCACAAAATATGACATTTCAAAATCCGGTGGTAGAAGACCATATCAATGAAATAAAATTCGTCACCGATAAGGATTCTTTTTTGTCTGGCTTCGAAACAGAAGCCGTTTCCGAGTTCGATAATGAAGTCTCGCAAATGGTCGAGCAGAAGTGTTTCGAGTTCCTTCTCCTTTAGCAAAGAAGCCCGTTGCTGCGGAATGTTCAGGAACTCGAAGAAATAGTCATCCTTGACGGCATCGGTTACAGTTTGTGGGTGAATCTTCTGCTGAATGGCAGCAAGTGCATTTTCCATGTTGCCGGATAAGCCGACACGTTCATAACTCAACGCTCCTATCTGCCGTTTGAGTTCACGGACAGAAAGCCCGGTTTGGATGGTGAGCATTTCGTAATACATCCGCTTGATAGGATTGTCGATTTTTACCAGTTCGATAAAGTGGGTAAAAGAAATAGAGCTGAGTAGTTTCTGAGGCTCTATCGTATTAACTATATCTTGTTTGTTTTCAGCATTTTGTAATAAGTGCATCAGTGATGCACTTTTTCCAAGACCCTGCATTTCCAATAAGTGCATCGTTGATGCACCTGTTGGAGGCAATATCGTTTTTATTACAGTTGCCAACTGGGGATATACCATATAGAAGACTCGTGAACGCTTGAATAATGTAATATTCAATCCTTTTAAATTAACTTTTTGTTCCAAGTTTTTCAATAAGAATTCCCCATATTTGGCACGGTCTTCTCCGTTCTGCTCGAACTCCACGATATAAAAACCGATAAGCCAGTTACGCATGGTCTGGCACTGGTTTACGGCTTTGACCGCACTCTGTTGTAATCGTTGGTGCGTGTCGGCTATGATGGTTGCTAATTGTTCAAAATTCATGTTATGCTATTGTTGAATGTTGATTAAAGCCGTTCGGGTATTGTGCCCGGAACGGTTGCCATCCGGCCACAGAAAAGAGCAATCCCGCCTTTTCTATGTGACCGATTGGCAAATATAGGGATTATTGCCGGGATTACGGATATAAAAACTTGAATTCCTGTGGGCTACCATTGTCTATCAAGAGCCGTTCGTGCTGCAGAGCCGGGCGGCTTCCGCTACGGAGATCCAACCGATGCCGTTCATCGCCTGTGCTCCTTTCCTTTGGACTTGTCCGTGTGAGGCGGGAACCCGTATACGATGCGGAAGTCCTTGTCGAAAGTGAGGTATGCATCGAAGGGCTTATCCTCCCTACTCCTGAATCCTTTGATCAGGGCAGTCCTGCCTTTGGTCACGAGGTCGGTAATCTGGCTGTCGGTGAGCTGCTTCTCCCCCTTGTTGCGGAAGACGGTAAGGGAACAATCGACGTTGCTGCACTTGGCGACCTTCGGGTAAAGGAGGATGCGACCGGAACGGCACTTGGGGCACGGGATATGTCCGCCGTCCGCCACCGATACCTGCACTTGCAGGAGTTCTTCGGTAATCTGGGCGGCATAGACCTCGATGGCCTTGCGGAAGCTGTCGGGATTCATCTCCCCGCTCTCGATCTTGGCGAGGGCGGTCTCCCACTGCCCGGTCATCTCGACATCGGCGATGCGCTTGTCCTTCACTATCTGATACACGGCAAGCCCCTTGTCCGTCGGCACGAGGCTCTTCTTCTCCCGGCGCACGTAGTCACGGGCAAAGAGGGTCTCGATGATGGAGGCACGGGTGGCGGGCGTGCCGATACCGTTCCCTTTCAAACTGTCTCGAAGCTCGTCGTCCTGCAACTCCCTGCCGCAATGCTCCATCGCCGAAAGGAGGCTGCTCTCGGTGTGCAGGGGACGGGGCTTGGTCTGTTTCTCCACACACTCCGCCGATTGCAGGGGGAAAGCCTCGTCGGTCTGCAAAGTCGGCAAAGCGGCTGTTCCCTCGTCGTCCTCCTCCCGCTCGTTCCGCACGGCACGCCATCCGGCGGATCTGACGACCGTCCCCTTGGCGGTGAACACGCTGTTCCCTGCCGTGAAAGAGACGGTGGTAGCGTCCTTGAGGCAACGGGCGGAGAAGGCTTCGAGCAGGCGGGCGGCTACCATGTCATATACCGTGCGTTCGTCGGCGGACAGCTCGCCGGGCAGACACTCGGTGATGATGAGCGCATGGTGGTCGGTGACTTTCCCTGCGTCCACGCTGCGGCGGTTGAGCGAAGCTCCTTTCAGGGCGGCGGCATGGGCGGCGAAAGCCGGGTACCGCTCCAGCAGGGCGATACGATCGGGTATCTCGTCGAACACATCGTCCGATAGGTAGCGGGAGCCGGTACGGGGGTAGCTCAACACCTTCTTCTCGTAAAGCGACTGGGCGATGGAGAGGGTCTTGTCTGCCGAGAAGCCGTACCTGCCGTTCGCCTCTTTCTGCAAGGCGGTCAGGTCATAGAGCAAGGGAGGTTCTTGGCTCACCTCCCTGCGCTGCAAGTCGGCAACCTCCACCGTCCCCGTTGCGGTTACAGCGCCGAGAGCGGCATTTGCCGCCGGAAGGGTTTCGTAACGCAATTCAGAGATGGCGGCGAAGGGCGTGCCGTCCTTTTCAGCCGTGACCTTCAGCCGGTAATAGGTCTGCGGGGTGAAATCCCTGTTCTCCAGATAACGGGAGCAGATCATCATCAAGGTGGGTGTCTGTACCCGTCCGAGGGAGTAGATGCCCTGCCCGGCGGCGATACTGAGAGCTTGGGTGGCGTTTAATCCAATCTCCCAGTCGGCGATAGCACGGGCTTCGGCGGCACGGTAGAGGTTGTCGTAGTCGCTTCCGATTTTGAGGTTGTCCAGCCCTTCCCGGATGGCACGGTCGGTCAGCGAGGAGATCCAGAGGCGCAGGCAGGGTTTGCGGCAGCCAAGGTAATTGTAGATGTACCGATGAATGGCTTCACCCTCACGCCCGGCATCGGTCGCCACGACGATACGATCGGAACGGTCGAAAACCTCCCTGATGACCTTCAACTGTTTGAGTACGCCGGGGTCGGGCTTGTACTCCTTGCCCTCCCGTATCTGGCGGGGGATGTACTTGAACTCCTGCGGCAGAATGGGCAGGTTCTCACGCCGGAAGCCCGCATAGCCGTATGCTTCGGGCATGGCAAGCTGGACGAGATGGCCGAACGCCCAGGTAACGAGGTAGCCGTTACCTGAGAGGTAGCCATCGTGCCGCTCTCGGACATTCAACACGTTTGCTATATCCTTCGCTACGGAAGGCTTTTCAGCGATAACTGCTGTAATCATATTTCTTTAAAATTTAACGGTTTGACAAAAGTTATCCCGTCGTCCGGACGGGATAACCGTGTAATTCATTTACAGAGTGGCGGGGGAAATCAGCGGCGGACACCCCGGCTGCGCTTGGGCTTGTCGGGCTGTTCCTGCTTCTGTGACTGTTTCCGTTCCTCTTTCTGCTCCTGCTTGCGCTCCTGCTGCTGTTTCTGCTCCCCGGTGGGGCGCTGCTGTGCGGATTGCAGGGCTTCTTTCAGGTTGCGGGTCGCCTCTACGGTCTTGCCCTCGGAATTGACCGCCACCTGCACCTCGTTCTCCACGGCGGGCTTGACACGCCCCTCTTCGAGTGCCGCCTTGTAGTCCTTGGGAAACATGAAGGCGGGCTTCTCGCCGGGCTTCCATGTGATGTAGCCTTGGTAGGCTTTTCCTTTCTTGTCCACCAGACCGGAGACCTTGACCGTTCCCCCGGCTTCGAGTTCGAGGCGGGACTTCTCGGTAAGCTCCTGCTTGCGGAAAGTCTTCGGCACCTCCTGATTGGCGGTCTGTTTCAGGTTCGTCTTGTACGCATCCATCGCCAGCTTGCCCCGGTCGCCGAAGAGAAATTCGAGCTGCATCTTGGCTGCGCTGAACTGTACGGGAGCCGGGTAGATCTTGGGTTGCTCCCCCTCCTTGGCTCTGGAAAGGAACTGGCAGACCACCGCCTCGCCCTGTTTGAGCCGGGCTATTTCGTCCGGGGTGAAGGTATGCCCGTTCTTCTCCGCCGGGATATTGACCTTGGAGAGCGGGAAAGCGACCAGCTCGTTGGTCTTGAGGTTGCGGCTGACAAGGGCTTCGACCTGCTCGCCCGCCCGGTTGGTGACGGTCGCCGGGTGCCCCATGTTGCCCGTCTGCCGGAGCACCTGCTTGTCGGAGTCGGTGATGTCGTAACCGAAGAACTGCTTCTGCATCTTCTCCGGGTCGAGGATGCCGTGGCTGCAAACGGTCAGCCTGCCGTCCGTGCCGGGTTTGAGCGAGAGCTGGCTATCGTTGCTGTGCGAGATGCCCTCGAAGTGGAAATGCACCCGGACGGTCTTGTCGGTCTGGAAGCCCCGGAGCATCTGGTCGAGCATCCCGTTGCCCTCAATCTGTTCCCGCTGCACGCCGAGGGCAGCGAGGCTGTTCCAGTCGATGTCCTCCGGGCGGTACTTGTACTGCGGGTTCTGTTCGGTCTGCCCGGCGGACTGCTGCGGCGCATCCTCCGGCTGTTGCTGCTGCCCGGCTTGGGTCTGCTGCTGTGCCTGCACGGGCGGCTGCACCTCGTACTGTGCGAGGAGCGGCTCACCTGTCTTGACCGACCGGCTCTCCCGCTGCCGGAAATCGGCGGCTACCCGCTGCACCTCCTCTTCCGGCACACGGAAGAAATGGAAGCGGGTCGGATCTTTCAACTGGCTCCAGAGGTTGGAAAAGAAATTTGAAAACATATCGCCGTGGCGATCCACCCGCAGGAGGTCGTTGTTGTCCTCCAGTGGGTTCTTGGTCTGTAACTCGCCGTCCTTTACTCCGCTGACGGCTTGAAGCGTGCCTTTCTCGTCCATGACGAGCAGGATGTCCATTAACTGCTGGCTGCTGTCCGGTTGTTCGTCCATAATCTGAAAAAATTAAATGGTGAATATTTTTAAGGTTCCGATTGAAACCGGACGTAAAGATATGGGATGAATGCTGGAAACGTGCAATTTACGGCTTAGGTATCCTCGTTTGTCCTCCTGTTCGTAGATTTGTCACATTCCGGTTCGAGAGTAATTGAAGTTTTGATTTTCTCGTGACCTTTTTACCCCGAATAAACTGTAAATAAAAATATCACTGCAAAATTATATATGGTACATACGTGTAGAATTATTTTCGATGCTGTCCGAACTTATCGGAAATTTTATGAAGAAAGGGGAATATTTGCGTCATATGCGGGTATTTTCATCTGTCCGTTTTCCACGGGGTTATTCGTGTGTGGCCTTGTACCAAGAGGTCGTACCTTTCAGTAAGGCCATGGGATTGGTGCTCGGGTCCGAGATCGTTATACCCGAGAAAGTATGTATGGGAAGGGGCCCTTTGGTCCTGGAATAAAATTTACCCGTATGGGTTTTATAGGGAACAAGCCGCTCCAGCTGTTCCCTGAAGCGGGCTGTCAGGACAGGGTCAGAGCAGAGGGTGAGGACATAATCGGCAAAGTCATAAAAGATGACGGGGGTGTATCCGTCCAGTCCCTGGAGTTCTCCTTGTAGGGAATCATCGAAAACATACCTGTCATTGATACTTTTCATGATAGCAGCCATATTATCTAATTCAGAGCAATCTGTCACAGCCAGTGTCCCGCAGGGCATCATTTCATAGGTTGAATAAAAGTCGTGGAATCCTTCGCAAAGGGATCCGTAATCAGGATTTCCCAGCAGGAACTCCCCCACAGTGGCGTAAGGCATTCCGTATGCCATCATTTCACTGGTAGAGGCTATAAGAAATCTTGTGGCTTCTTTCAGTTCATAGGCAACCTCTACGGATGACATATAGCAATCGTCAAACAGGATATACTCCATTTTGACGCCCGCGCCTACAATCCCCCGGGCCAGGGTACCCACGTCCGTTTGGAACTCCCGGGTCAGTCCCCCGAAATAGCGTGTCAGCGGCTGCTCCTGATACTCCCAATGCTTTTTCATCCGGAAAAGGGAATCCGCCTGTGTACCGTCCACGGGAAGCCATCCCATGCCATGGGAACCTATGATCATAGCGTAAACCGGAGCAGGAGCAAATTCCTGCACGTCGTTCAATATCCCCGTTATGCCCTCCACCGTAGTAAACCCCGAAGTGCCATACCTTTTCAGCGTTTTACGATCGCACTTTCCTTTGGAATGTATGATCTCAAACATCGTGGCTTCCGTAGAGCTCGTGGACATAAACACGAGAATTCTTTCATGCTCCAGCCCCCTTCTGCTTACACACGCCTCCATATCCGCGATATTGGTGTAAAAATAGCCTGTCAGGTCAGTGGACCACGGCAGAAACATGAATAACGTTTTCCGATTTTCCATGGCTTCCCCGAGCTCTTCCTTTTCACATGAAAGAAAAATAAGGGAACAGCACACGAAAAGCAGGATACTGGTCCATGTATAAATTTTCCGTGGAGCTTTCATCTTGCGTATGCGATTAATCGGTGAAAAAATGGTTGACACTGCCCGATTTTACAACCAGATAAGGTCCCTTTACCGCCAGGCTACGGCAAAAAAGGACCCCGGATCCATGTCATATGTTCAAGAGAAATCTCCGGGGCATATTTCCCGGAATTCCTCCGGAGCGGAAATATCTTCCTCGGATATTTCCACGTGTTCCACGCCGTCCTGTCCTCTTATCATGCAGGAAAACATCTCCGCCCCGTCCAGACAGGAAAATACCTCGTGCCTCGGTTCTCCGTTTTCAAACCAATAAACGCAATATTCCTTCATCGTAGTAAAAAATCAGTATTTACCGGCACGATCTCAAGTTCGATACCGAATTCTTCCATCTGCTGACGGATATTCCCGCAAGCCAGTTTCTCCCTGGCCGCTTCAATCCCCGTGAAGGCATCGTATCCTTTCGGTGCGGATACAATTTTCCCTTCTAATACCGCATGGGTGATCTCCCCTCCGGCTTTTACCCCGGCATTCATAATAAAGTAATAATCTTTCATCTTATCGTGAGTTGAATCTATTAATCTATTTACCGGTCAGAGAAAAGGCCGGATATTTCACCGCAAACCCGAATGCCCGTTATCTTCTCTTGCAAGTCCATTCCGGGATTTGTTATAATAACGGTTCATCGATCCACGATCCCGAACCGGACCAGCATCGAATATCTCTTTTTTATCGTGCGGCTTCTCTCAAATGGGGGGCGGGGCAACCGATAAGATATGACCTTGTGCAAACATCTCTTTTCCAGCATCCCCTCCTTCCACGATGCGGATGATCTCACCCGGCCTCTTACCTATTGCCTCCAGCAGGTAAACCGCCTTTTCCCGTGCCGCTTTCAGTGCTTCTATCTTGCCCTTCCTGTGATAGGACAGGATATCCCTATGTTCCAGTTTATCTATATACATCGTATGAATTCCTTTTGTGTCCACCCGTTTTAAAATTTCATCAATCAGTGTGAAGTCACGTAACGTGACATCAAATGATTTGGAAACCAGAAAATCCTGTCCCGGCTTACGCCAATTATCGCCCACATCCTTTGTGCGGATTGCCTCCCGTGGCACTCCGACTATTTTCAAAACCTGCTTCAATTCCTCCTCTATCCTGGTAAGAGGAACCTTCGTCCGATATTCTTCCGGTTTGGATACGCCATCAAACTCTTCTTCGAAGTACTCCCTTATTTCGATAACGTAATGAATCCTGTCAGGAACTACCTCTATCTCGGAAGTACCGGTTACCTCTATATAACGTTCGCCCACCTGAGCGGGCAGCGGAAAGGGAATGAACATGGAGATCAACAATAAAAGATTGAAAACACGCATAACAGTCTATTTACAGGTTTACCGGGAATCTACATGATCGTCCGGTCATCTATGATCCTGTAGTCCATATCTGAACGGGGCTGGAAAACAGGAGTAAAACATGATTGATAAATTTCCATAAAACACATTAAAATCCACCCCTCCCTGACAATGGAAGGGGTAGATTCACTCCCGGTCTATTTTCGATTATCTTCTTTCCGGAGAACCAAGAAAGACTCCGAGGGTTTAAAATGAGGGACCTTGCGAGCCGGGATGCATATGGTTGTGTGCTGTTGGATATTCTGTGCCTTCTTTGCCGCCCTTTTCTTCAAAGAAAAGGTCCCGAATCCGCGCAGGAATACAATTCTCTCTCTGCCGAGTGCATCCTTCACGCATTTCATGAAACTCTCGATTACCAGGCCAACGGTCCTGCGATCGATTCCAAGCTCCTCAGAGACCCGGTTTATAATATCTGCTTTAGTCATATCTGAATTTTAATGTTCACACTATTTTTATCATTCAGGGACAAAGGAAAATTTCCACCGCCAAGGAGTAGCCTGTTCCTCAGATATGTTCCTGCCCGATACCGTCCATACCGTTTGAATAAACGTCATTGTTTCTTCAGCAAGTCACGTATTTCTGAAAGTAACTTTTCCTCGTTGCTCGGGACAGGTGGGGGCAAGGGTGTCTCTTCTTTTTTTGCGCCTGAGATTGGAGAGCAGGCGGATGAACAAGAAAATGGCAAAAGCGATGATCACAAAATCCAGCATGGTCTGTATGAGGTTTCCATAGTTTATCGTGACGGCCGCCTGTTCGACTCCATCAACTACCCTGGCGGGTTCCAATTCCCATCTCAGTTCCGAGAAGTTGGTTCCGCCTACCAGCAACCCTATCGGTGGCATGATGATGTCTGCCACCACTGAAGATATTATTTTCCCGAAGGCACCGCCAATAATCACACCCACGGCCATGTCTACTACGTTTCCACGCATGACAAACGCCTTAAAATCCAGTAAAAAACTACTTTTTGACATCTTTTTTTATTTTAGTTGATAATAATGTATCAAACAAAGGTGGATAACAGAGAAACGTGTCTCGGGGTCATCCACCTTCCCTTCATCGTTGTCTGTCGCTATGCTGAGAAATGGCTTTCCACACTATGGCACTGGCCAGACCTCCTGTCAGTGGAGCGACGATAAATAGCCAAAGCTGTGAGATCGCGCCTCCTCCCTCGAAAAGTGCGGGTCCTATGCTGCGCGCGGGATTTACTGATGTTCCGGTGATGGGAATACATACGATATGCACCAGGACAAGCGTCAGCCCGATGACCAGGCCCGCCAGTTTACCGGCCCCTTTCTTTTTATCCGTGGCTCCCAGCGCCACAAGAACGAAAATAAACGTAAAGACGGCCTCAGCGATAAAGGCCTGCAACATTTCCCCCTCAACAAAGCCGTTGCTCCCTGTCATGGTAGGGCCGGCATGTGGCCCCGTAGATACCAGTATGAAAAGTACGGCTGATCCGAGAATCCCCCCGATTATCTGGAAAATAATGTATAACAGGGCATCCTTGCCCCCATTCCTCCCGAGCAGTACATGCCCAGTGTGATCGCCGGATTTATATGGCATCCGGATATTCCGCCAATAGCGTATGCCATGGCGACCACCGACAGCCCGAAGGCTATGGCAACTCCCAGGGTACCCACCCCGGTGGTGACCGCACCGGGCATATCCCCGGCAAAAACAGCACTTCCGCATCCCATCAAAACAAGGACCATTGTCCCGATCATTTCAGATACATACCTGTTCATAGCATTTCAAATTACGTGTAGAATAAATATAGTTAATACATTCTGTTCAAGTGAATGCATCTTTCCGGTATTTTCCGGATCGCATTTAACGGCTACTGGATTCCGTTCCCGCGTTGATCGTACAGATGCTTACCCGGTTCCAGTCGGGCTCCTCGAACATGTTCCCTACTCCCTGGCCCTCGGCTACAATCCGTTCTTCTGCAATTCCATACTTGCCCACCAGCATTTTTTTCACGGCCTCCGCTCTTTGTCGGGCGATCCGCTCGTTAACTTCCACGCTTCCCTCAGGAGAGGCATAACCCTTGATGAGCACACTTGCTCCCTTATGGTTCTTTAAATAAGTAGCGATACGTTCGACATTCGGGAGTTGGGAGTTGTCAACTGTCGTCCTGCCCTGGCGGAAAGTTATGACGGATTCCAGCGTCTTTTTAGTGTTGTCAATGGTGTCTTTCACAATTTTTGGTTCCTGGTTGCGGCATTTGTCCAGTGCGGCCTCCAGTTCCGTTACCTTTCGCACTGCCTCCTGCAATGCCTTGGCATCTTTACCGGCCTGTGTATGAAGTTCATTAATTTTTGCGTTCAAGACATCCACCTCCTGCTGGTCGTAAGCTCTCACTTTTGTAAAGTGGTGTTTCCCGTTACTGCATCCGAAATGATACTTCAGACCAACGGATATTTCCCATACGGCCCGTCCGGAATGGAAACGTACGGCTTCGGAACCCATAGCATTCATGTCATAGACCAGGGCAGGTTTCAGTGCCAATGTCCATGCCTTGCTCTCTCCCAGGTTGAAATTAAAGTTCAGGCCCAGTTTTGTTGACATGCTGTTCTGATCGGAACCCGTTTCCCGGTTCATATAATAATGCAACCACCCGATTCCGGCCACCGCTTCGATTTCAAAAGGTCTGGGAACCCCGGTATAGGTCCCAAGGAGATTGTTCAGGTTCACCAACCCCAACAGACTGACATTGGAGCGGTCGAAAATGATCCTGCTTTGTGAGGTGTTAAAGCTTCCGACCGCCTCCAGACCGAAACCGAAAACCGGTGTCAATTGTTTATTCAGTTCTATCCCCATGATCGGGCGCATGTTTCCAAAGAAAGAATGATGTGTTAACGGGGTTGTTCCTCCCGCACTGATCCCGATGGACCAGTTGTCCAGAAACTTGTTACCCTCTACTGCAGTCTGGGCATTTGTGTGATACATAAAAACACCAGACAAAAACAAACTGATAAAAATTTTCTTCATCATAAGGTTTAATTTTTAATTATTTTGCAAAAATCGAAATTTATTCAAAAACACATGTTTTCATTCCAGCTCTTTTTTTTGTCATTTTAGCTCTTTAATGCAAAGAAACTGGCTGTATGGATGACCTTCAGAAGTGATTCTTTTTCTTTTGGAAGAAGTGGCATTCAAAAGAAGAGTATTCATAAGTTTTAATATTTTGATTGTTAAACTACAAAGACACAAGTTTTTTCCATTCATGTGAATCACAAGTATTATCATGAGCGATCATTCTGCCTGCTTCCCCATGAAAAACAGTGTCGATCTGTTTATTAGCAATGCAAAAACATGGACAATTATATTTATAATTTTGCAGCAATACAATCATAGCATAAGCGGTTTTATGCTTATTAATCATTCTCGATAATCATCTAAACCTGTTGCACGTCCATCCAGTCATGTAAAGTAAAATTCCCAGGCCTGGCGGAGAAATGCCCCGTATTACTCCTCCTGACCTGGGAATAGAATGATGCGGATGAGATTCCCGCACTGTTTCAATCCATTTTCATCACTATCTGAACATTCGGGTTATTTGCTATCCAGGGCATTCCAATAATCCATGTTGGTAACCCGTTCCAGCAGGACTTTTCTGTCCCCTTCACGGATATTGTCCGCAGCAGTGGCGGAGATAATGGCCGCACGCTTACCCACGCCACGCCATTTAATCATCCGGGCGGGAACTCCACGCCCGATCAGGGCGGCATGCACCTTTTCAGCACGCCGTGCGGAAAGGGTCAAGTTATAGGAGTCGCTTCCTTTGGCGTCCGTGTAGCCCGTGATAAGGAAACGGCTGTCCGGATAGCTTTTCAGTAGCTCTGCCAGCCTGTCAAGCGTTCTTTCCGAAGTGGCTGTTATGACATCCCTGTCAAATTCAAAATGGATATTCTCCAAGAGATCACACGCCATAGTGTCAATAATGGCCGGAACCTCCACCTTTTTCTCAACCACCCGCTCGACGATTCTTTCCACGGGTTTCTCTATCTCCACATATCGTACCACCGGAGCCGCATGTTTGCTCTTTCCGCCAATACGCCAGATGACACTGGCAGAAACCTGAACGAAGTGGGGAAGCCCCTTCTGCACGGGCAGAAGGTATTCACCTTGTAACCCCAGCCCGAACGAGTTGCTTAACCAGGCTTTCACACCCGCCCCGAAAGACAGGGGAACAAACGAGTTTTTGTCGGATGAACGCCCGTCAGGATTCCAGATGTCGGAAGACTCCCAATATGCCTGTCCGGTTGGATCATCCTCAAAGTTGCCGCCATATACGGAAGCAAAGTCTTTATGCAGATAGTTCACACCTACCCTGAGATAAGGTTCAACCCATTGGGATCTGAGCAGGGGAGTAAAGCGGAATTGTAGCCCCAGTCCCCCCATGTACAGTAAATCACGTTTCCTGTCATCACCTGCGGTACGGTTGTTGTTTTTCGTCAAACCGACGCTTCCCTGCAAATCCAGGTAAAACCACCGGTTCAATTCCCGTGCGATGTACAAGTTTGCCCCTCCCATCAGATGATTCGCTTTCAGGTTATAAAAGTAGTTGTCCGGCGTACTCCGGAAACCAGTGACTGACACCCGACTCCAGTTTATCAGCGAACCGCCGAGACCGATCTCCCAGGCTTTTGATTCCTTTTCTGACAGTCCGTCATGCGTCACCTCTGCCTGGAGAGGCACACGACGAGTCGTTTTCGTGTCCTGTCCTCTCACCGCCAGAGAGACCAACAGCAAGGAGAGACACACAAAGCATATCGTTATTTTTTTCTTCATATTCAATTATCCAATAAATAAATCAATTCATCCAGTCGACAGGACAATCCTTGATTGGCAAGGGCATCCGCTTGGACCAGTCCGCAAAATCAACTAAATAGTACTTATCTTCCTCTTTTAACAGATAGTAAGCGTAACGCCCACGGTACTCGTTAGATATATTATATGTTATTTTATCAGTGCTTTCTGTCCGTCGTCTGATATCCAGACCAATCCAGTTATTGGGATAAGTGCTTGTCAGTTTAAAGCGCTTGCCTCCCGTTGACAACGGCTTGGATCCGGTATGTACAGTTCCTCCCGTTCCATTGATGAAAGTACGCATTTCTATAAATACAGCCCGATTTTCTTCCAGCTCTGATGCCGGCAACTTGCCTTCCGGATGTTTCCAAACATTGGTTCCTTCCTCTTTTGTAAATTTATCTTGCCCTGTCGGGTAAGCGTATGTTTTATAAAAATCCTGTAAATTATCCGTGTCAATCTCTCCCCACATGGTGGTAATACCCTGCTTGATTTCAATAAACACACTGTTTTCTTTAAAAGATGGGGCCGGATACACTTCCGGGACATGTATCTTGTCCTGCAAATATACAGTCTGTCCATAGTCATTATAACTTCCCGTACCATCACCAAAATACAGTGCCGCATAATTGTCTGTTTGGTCCCATTCATATTTCGCCAACTTGCCGACAGTATCATTCTTCGCCACATTTGCCTTCTCCGTCTCTGTCAAAACCAACGGACGAATGATGTAGAGATATGAGTTTCCATTGCTATAGCGGACTAACTGATCTTTGTCCACATTTCCTTCGTTGACAGGCCGGTTTATATCTTTAACCCTGGCCGATTTCATACTATTATAAGGAGTAGTAATGGACGTCGGATACTTATCCCATTCTCCATCCACTTGACGCTCGAAGCTGTAATATACATTTAGTGTCCTATAAATATCTATCGACGTATTAGAATAATTAGACAGATATGCGCTTGTAATGATAGCTCTAACATTGATCCTATTCGGCACCAACGTGTTGCCCGCACTCGTTTCCTGCGTTCCATCAACCGTTACAGTCACACTTCCTTTCCTTTCTGATAAACCCTTATTGTCTGGCAATTTATCCCATGTGACCTTGAACTGCCCTTCCTCGTTTGTGATAAATGCATCCGTAGAAGATACACCGGGTAAGTCGCTCACCTTTACTCCGGCTGTGACCTTTTTGCCGGTCTTGTCATACACGGTAAATAGAACCGAACCGTCCGAAGGTACAACATACTCTTTCAGGGAAGAGTTCCAGTATTCAGGAATAACATTGTATTTTCCAACTTCTATCTCGATAACAGAGGATTTTCCGGTCAGGAAATCCCAGAAATCAGTCTGCTTGTTCCGGTCCGCCGGCCATTTTTGGTCAGGATTATGCGGGTTGTCCACATCACCGGACGAGATATACT
>Ga0192245_10434_pt1 | contig 18290 bp, 10 predicted proteins | sample Koala_Koa27_M3_FD_131238 | JGI IMG/M metagenome (GOLD analysis project Ga0192245, IMG submission 131238) | Enriched cells from koala feces incubated with labeled cellulose particles, San Francisco Zoo, California, United States - Koala_Koa2-7_M3 ...
GGAAGGAGAAGTAAAATGGACTTCGATCATGAAGACTTTCTATGATCAGTTCCATCCGGCAGTAGAAAAGACATTATCCATAAAGACAGAACATAAAGTCGGTGAACGTATGCTGGGAGAAGAACCGGAAACAGGCAAGCCTGTATCTGTAAAAATCGGTCGTTTCGGCCCTGTAGTACAGATCGGTGCCGCAGATGATGAAGAGAAGCCTCGCTTTGCCCAGATGAAGAAAGGGCAGTCCATGGAGACCATTACCCTGGAGGAAGCGCTGGAACTGTTCAAGCTACCGCGTACTTTAGGTGAGTATGAAGGAAAGACTGTCACTGTAGGTATAGGTCGCTTTGGTCCTTACATCCAGCATAACAAGGTATATGTATCACTGCCGAAAACACTTGATCCGATGAAAGTTACTCTGGAAGAAGCAGAGCAGCTGATTCTGGAAAAACGGACGAAAGAAGCAGAACGCCATATCAAAAAGTTTGATGAAGAACCGGAACTGGAGATTCTGAATGGTCGGTACGGACCTTACATTGCATACAAAGGCAATAATTACAAGATCCCTAAAGACATTGTTCCTCAAGATCTGAGTTTGAAGAGTTGCTTCGATCTAATCAAAATACAAGATGAGAAAGGTCCTGGCACTTCTGCCAAAGGTAAACGAACCGCAAAAAAGAAATAATATTTGCATCCAATGAGACATCAAAGTCCGGTAACCTATATCAACTGGTTACCGGACTTTTGTTGTATTTACCATGCTATATATTTCTTTTTAAACGATTTATTTCCAAACTCTTTGTTTTGATATATTAAATGCATACATTTGCGGGTCACAATCAAATTATCAGAACACAGTTATGCAAACAAACAATTTCAAATCTCTCTCAATGGGGGTACTATGCGCACTCTCGTTAGCCGGTTGTATGGAAAAGGACTTATATCAGGCTCCAGAAGAAAAAACTGCAGATGAATATTTTGGCTTTACAACATCCTCCAGTTGCACAGTTGATTTAAACTATGGTTTAAATTATCAGGTTGTTTTTGAGTTATATGCCGAAAATCCGCTATCGGAAGATAAGGATGGAAACATTATCAAGACAAAAGAAGAGCCTGTCTATCGCGGGGCTACGGATAAAAAAGGAATCTTTAATGATTTCATATCTATTCCGTCTTATCTTACAGAACTTTACCTTTATTCAAACTATCTTGGAACTGTCAGCCCGATTCAGCTACAAATTACAAACGGAAAAATATCTTTTGATCAGAAAGCTTTTATACAAAGTAAGAGAAATGCGAAGGGTACGAGTAGAGGGGTTACCAATAGCGGCTACAAATATCCGGAAGGTTTCCAGGTTTTAGGTGAATGGAATGAGATAGGATGTCCTACTTATCTTTCTTCTACTCCAACGGAAATAGATGGGCAGCTCATGTATAATATCCGTGAAGTTTTTATTAAGCCGGGTGGAAGTGCAGCGATGGAAGATTATTATCCTGAATATATAGGTGATAATGTAAATATAGAAATCAATGTTAAGAAACCAACAGAAATAGGACTGGTTATGCTCAGCAGTACAGGTACCAAGCAAAATACAGTCGGTTATTTCACCTACCCTACCGATCAAAAGCCGACTGATATAAGTCAAGTTACACCGATCATTGCCTATCCGCGCATATCGACTGCCGTGTGTAATTCCAGCAGTACAGCAGGTAGTATGTATACCGGCGACAGAGTAAAACTGAAATATTGGGATGGCACAAAGTTCGTGAACGAGTTCCCTGCGGGAGTAAGCATAGCATGGTTTCTTATTGAGTCTTCCTACAACCAAGGCACAAAGGAGATTATGAATAATAAACGTACTTTCTATTCTATTCGTGATCTGAATAAGAGCAAAGAACACCGTACCATTGCCCTAAAGAACAAATCAGGAGAAGTCGTTGCATTTGGTATGGAGGATGCAACCAACTTTGAACCGATAGGAGATAATACCAGAAAAGGAAACTTTGGCGATGCCGTATTCTATCTTGATTTCTCAGATGGATCAGCCATTGAGACTGGTGGTGTAGAAGAACTCCCAGACAAATCCATTAATGACAAAGAGATTTATAACTCCTTTAAAGGTGTATTATCATTTGAAGATTTTTGGCCATCCAAAGGAGATTATGACATGAATGATATGATTGTCGAATATAAGCGCGAAATTTATAAGAGTGTTCTCACAAGTAAAGTCGTAAAAGTTATAGATACATTTGTGCCTAAACATGATGGCGCAAACTGGCAAAACGGTTTTGGTTACCAGCTCACAGGTATAGCAAATAGTGATATAAAGAAAATAACCGTAGAATCCGGCGGAATCGTCTCACAATTCATGGAAGGGCAAGACCGGGAACCTGGTCAAAATTATCCCACTATTATCCTTTTTGACAATCAAAAAGCAGCTATAAACAAAACGTTTACTGTAACGATAGACGTCGCCCAAGAAAGATTTACAGAAACGGCATTTACTCCTTTCTTTAATAACAAATTTTGGGAACAAACATACAGCAAATTTAATATGAACCCCTTTATCATCATTTCTGCCAATACAGGACGTGATAAAGAAGCACATATTGTGAAATTCCCTCCAACAAGTAAAATGAATTTCTCTTATTTCGGCACAGGTAGTGATGTATCCAGGCCTGATGAGGGATTATATTATGTAAATAATGAGAATATGCCAACGGGACTGCAGATTAGCGGTATCAGTGTAGGAACTAAACGTGGTACCGATTTCCTTGTACCAGTAGAAACGACAAGCATTTTGGAAGCGTATCCTAAATTTGGTGACTGGGCATCCAGCTTCGGCGCTTCCAATCCATATTGGTGGAAAGACCCTGATAATTCGAAAGTAATTACCCAATAATAAAAAAGACTGTCTGAAAAGTATGTAATCCCTATCATTAACTTTACCCAAAGTCTTTCTTAAAGATAGTGTACAATTCCTTTTCGGACAGTCTTTTTCTATTCAACAACATCCAGTCCCGTTCCGGAACACATAAATATATTTTGTTCAGGGCAGGTATTACATTCTGGAAGGTACCTCAATGCCCAACAAGCTCATTCCTAAGCGAACCACTTTTGCCACATTGGCAGACAGAGCAATACGGAATACTTTTACCGCCTCATTCTCTTCACGCAGAATACTGAAATCATGGTAGAACTGATTATATTCTTTCACCAAATCATAGGTATAATTCGCGATAATAGACGGACTGTAGTCTTCTCCGGCCTGTTTTACAACTGCCGCAAAGTCAGCAACCATCTGAATCAGTCCTTCTTCCTTCTCGCTCAGCTCGATACCAGCAGGAATCTGTTCAGGTATCACAATTCCAGATTCAGCCGCTTTACGAAGCACAGACTGAATACGGGCATATGTATATTGAATGAACGGTCCTGTATTACCATTGAAGTCAATAGACTCTTTCGGATTGAAAGTCATATTCTTACGGGCATCTACTTTGAGAATAAAGTACTTCAAAGCACCCAGACCGACAATACGGGCAATATCATCCGCTTCTTCCTGCGTCAAACCATCCAGTTTTCCGAGTTCCTGCGAAGTTTCTTTGGCAGTCGATACCATCTCTTCCATCAGGTCATCAGCATCAACAACGGTTCCTTCACGGGATTTCATCTTACCTTCCGGCAATTCTACCATACCATAAGAGAAATGTACAAGACCTTTACCCCATCCAAAACCGAGCTTATCCAACAGGATAGAAAGTACCTGGAAGTGATAATTCTGTTCGTTACCAACGACATAAATCATTTTATCAATCGGATAATCAGCGAAACGAAGTTTGGCAGTACCGATATCCTGCGTCATATAAACAGAGGTTCCGTCGCCGCGAAGAAGCAGTTTATGATCCAGCCCCTCGGTAGTCAGGTCAGCCCAGACAGAGCCGTCTTCTTTTTTGAAGAAAAAGCCTTTTTCCAGTCCCTCCATTACTTTCTCTTTTCCTTCGAGATAAGTATTGGATTCATAATATATCTTATCGAAGCTGACACCCATTTTCCGGTAAGTCTCATCAAATCCGGCATACACCCAGTTGTTCATCATTTCCCACAGGGCACGTACTTCCGGATCGCCGGCTTCCCATTTCACCAGCATCTCGCGGGCTTCCTGCATCAACGGAGAAGCAGCTTCCGCTTCCTCTTTCGACTTGCCTTTTTCCATCAGTTCGGCAAGTTCCGCTTTATAATGCTTGTCGAAAGACACATAGTAGTCGCCTACCAGATGATCACCTTTCTTGCCGGTGCTTTCAGGAGTTTCGCCGTTTCCGTATTTCTTCCATGCCAGCATGGATTTGCAGATATGGATACCACGGTCGTTTACTATATTTGTCTTTACTACTTTGTTTCCGTTTGCAGCCACAATGTTAGCCAGCGCATTTCCCAAAAGATTGTTGCGCACATGCCCCAAGTGAAGCGGCTTGTTGGTATTCGGTGAAGAATACTCAATCATCACCAACGGAGAAGTTTCGGTAGCTTTCACCAGGCCGTACTCTTCATCCGACTGAATCTCATTCAGTAACTCAATCCAGGTAGCCGATGCAATAGTCAGATTCAAAAAGCCTTTTATCACATTGAAAGCAGCTACAGCCGGTTCGTTCGCCTTCAGATATTCGCCAATTTCCTGCGCTGTCTGTTCCGGTCCTTTTCTTGACATTTTCAGAAAAGGGAACACGACCAGTGTCAAATGTCCTTCAAATTCTTTCTTCGTTTTTTGCAACTGCACCATCTTCTCAGGGACTTCCTGACCGTAAAGTGCTTTTAGTCCGTTGATGACGGACGCTACAAGTTTATCTTCTATCTTCATAATCAAGTTGTTTCTTGCGCGCAAAGATACAAAAAAAGGAGACGCACGCGCCTCCCTCTTCTAATTTCTTTCAACTATATGTTTATTCAACAGCTGCAGACAATTCAGCACCAGCTTTAAATTTAGCTACTTTCTTAGCAGGAATAGTAATAGCTGCCTTTGTAGAAGGATTAATACCGGTTCTTGCTGCTCTTTCACTTACAGAGAACGTTCCAAAACCAACCAAAGCTACCTTATCACCAGCTTTCATAGCGTTAGTAACTGAAGAAATGAAAGCATCAAGAGCTTTCTTCGCATCGGCTTTACTCATTTGAGCTTCAGCAGCCATTGCACTAATAAGTTCAGACTTATTCATGATACGTAAAATGATTAATTAATATATATGTTACACAAAAGATTTCCCATTACGACTTTACAAATATAGATGAACAAAACAACATATCAAATAAAAACATAAAAAAAACGCAGCAAATTATTGAAAAAGAGCTAATAGGGAAGCTTTTCCATGCTTTAAAACAGAATTTATTCGTACTTTTGCGTTCATTACTTAAATATTCAGAATATAAAATTATGCCAACTGTAACTAAAAACCTGATAATTATCAATGTACTAGTCTTTTTCGGGACACTTGTCGCCCAACGATATGGTATCGATCTGACTAATTATCTGGGATTGCATTTTTTCCTCGCCAGTGACTTCAATCCGGCACAGCTTATCACTTATATGTTCATGCATGGCGGATTCAGCCACATTTTTTTCAATATGTTTGCCGTTTTCATGTTTGGAACTGTTCTTGAACGGACTTGGGGACCGAAACGTTTCCTTTTTTATTATATCGCCTGTGGTATCGGTGCAGGGCTCATCCAGGAAGGAGTGCAATACATCAAATATATAGTAGACTACAGCCACTATTCACAAGTGGATATAGGAACGGGGATTATTCCTATGGGAGAGTTTTTGAACATGCTGACCACCGTGGGCGCTTCGGGAGCTGTATATGCCATTTTGCTCGCATTCGGTATGTTGTTCCCCAACAACCAGCTATTTATCTTTCCGTTGCCCTTCCCTATCAAAGCTAAATTCTTTGTTTTCGGTTATGCTTTGATTGAACTGTATGCCGGTTTTGCCAATAATCCCGGAGATAATGTCGCGCATTTCGCCCACTTGGGAGGTATGATATTCGGATTTATCCTGATTATGTATTGGAGAAAAAAAAGTAGAAACAATGGGACATATTATAACTGATTTAAAAGAAACGTTCAGAAGAGGAAACACTTTCATCCGACTGATTTACATTAACGTAGGCATCTTTGTTATCGGTACGTTAATCAGTGTCATATTGCAGCTGTTCAACCTGAGTGCAACAGGAATATTCGATTTATTCGCCCTTCCGGCTTCCCTTCACCGGTTTATTCTTCAGCCATGGTCATTGCTCAGCTATATGTTCATGCATGCAGGCTTCCTGCATATCCTGTTCAACATGCTCTGGCTGTACTGGTTCGGAGGTTTGTTTCTCTATTTCTTTTCGGGAAAGCATTTACGGGGATTGTATGTATTGGGAGGTATCTGCGGAGGATTGTTCTACATGATAGCCTATAACATCTTCCCTTATTTCAGCCAGACATTGCCGTTCTCCACACTCGTCGGGGCTTCCGCTTCCGTGCTGGCCATCGTAGCTGCCACCGCCTACAGAGAACCGAACTATCGGGTACAGCTTTTCCTTTTCGGCGCCGTCCGTTTGAAATATCTCGCACTGATCGTTATCGGAACGGACCTGCTCTTTATTACATCCAACAATGCTGGAGGACACATCGCCCACTTAGGCGGCGCACTTGCCGGGCTCTGGTTTGCAGCCAGTCTGAGCAAAGGCAAAGACGTGACTTACTGGATCAACTGGTTCCTTGACGGCTTCGCTTCCCTGTTTCAGAAAAAGACATGGAAACGCAAACCAAAAATGAAAATACATTATGGAAGCGATACAAGTCGCGAGAAAGATTACGATTATAACGCCCGTAAGAAAGCACAATCGGATGAAGTAGACCGCATTCTGGAAAAGCTGAAAAAATCCGGTTATGAAAGCCTGACGACGGAAGAGAAAAAGAGCTTGTTCGACGCAAGCAAAAGATAAAGAATGGAACACATTGGCAAATTTGTCCTGTATTTGATATTGGCAGTCAACGCACTCTTTGTAGGGATGTTGATTCTGAGTGCCTATAGCCCGTATCTTCAACCGAAAATACACCCGATAGCTTCTTGCCTGGGGCTTGCCTTCCCCATCTTCCTTGCTGTCAACATCTGTTTCACCCTCTTTTGGGTAATCATCAGCTACCGCTATGCCTTATTACCGGTCATCGGTTTTCTGGTATGTATTCCACAGATACGAACCTATATTCCCATCAATTCTACAGTAGAAACGATACCGGATGGCAGCATCAAATTCCTCTCTTACAATGTGATGGGATTTAACAATCTGGAGAAAAAGGAAGGAAAGAATCCGATATTATCCTATCTGGCTGACAGTGAGGCTGACATAATCTGTCTCCAGGAGTACAATTCAACCAAAAACAAGAAATATCTGACAGACGAAGACATCAGAAAAGCATTGAAAGCATATCCCTACCGTTCCATTCACAATCCGGAAAGAGGAGGCAGCCAGTTGGCCTGTTTCTCCAAATTCCCCATACTTTCAGCACGTCCCATCAAGTATGAAAGCACTTACAACGGTTCGATGCAGTACACCCTGAAAGTAAATGAGGACACTATCACCCTCATAAACAACCATCTGGAATCCAATAAACTGACGAAAGAGGACAAGGTGATTTATGAAGATATGATTAAAGACCCGAACGCGAAGAAGGTAAAAACGGGACTCCGGCAATTAATAAAGAAACTGGCAGAAGCGTCGGCCATCCGTTCTTCGCAAGCGGATTCGGTAGCCGTCGCCATCGCAAACAGCAAATACCCGACTATTATTACCTGTGGCGATTTCAACGACGCTTCCATTTCGTATACCCATCGTATCCTGACTCAACAACTGGATGACGCCTTTACACAATCCGGCAGGGGACTGGGCATCTCCTATAATCTGAATAAATTCTATTTCCGGATAGACAATATTCTGATCAGCCCCAATCAGAAAGCCTATAACTGTACCGTAGACCGTTCGATCAAAGATTCGGACCATTACCCGATCTGGTGCTATATAGGCAAGCAATAAAACAGAAAAAACTTTAATAAATACCATGATGATTAGAAAAACTTTAACCATTTTAGCAGCAAGTTGTATGATGTACTCCTGTGGAACAAAAACAGAAAGCAACCCTTTCTTCACTGAATTTCAAACAGAGTATGGTGTTCCTTCCTTCGATAAAATCAAACTGGAACATTACGAACCCGCCTTTCTGAAAGGTATTGAAGAGCAGAATCAAAATATCCAGGCCATTATCGCAAGCCCGGAAGTGCCTACCTTCAACAATACGATTGTAGCTTTGGACAACAGCGCACCCATTCTGGACCGTGTAAGCGCCATTTTCTTCAATATGACGGATGCGGAAACAACCGATGAACTGACCGAGCTCTCTATCAAAATGGCACCGGTCCTTTCCGAGCACGAAGATAACATCTCCCTGAATCAGGAGCTTTTCAAACGTGTAAACGCTGTATACCAACAGAAAGATTCCATGAATCTGACCACGGAACAGAAACGTCTGCTGGACAAAACATACAAAGGATTTGTCCGTTCGGGTGCTAATCTGGATGCAGAGAAACAGGCACGTCTGCGTGAAATCAACAAAGAACTTTCCACTCTCGGCATCACATTCAGCAATAATATATTGAATGAAAACAATGCTTTCCAGCTTTTCGTAGACAAGAAAGAAGATTTAGCCGGATTGCCCGAATGGTTCTGCCAAAGCGCAGCCGAAGAAGCAAAAGCTGCCGGACAACCGGGGAAATGGCTGTTCACCCTGCACAACGCCAGCCGCCTTCCGTTCCTGCAATACTCTGAGAACCGCCCTCTCCGTGAGAAAATGTACAAAGCATACATCAACCGCGGCAATAACAATGACAAGAATGACAACAAAGAAACGATCCGCAAGATCGTCTCCCTCCGTCTGGAAAAAGCAAGGTTATTGGGCTTCAACAACTACGCCAACTTCGTACTGGATGAGACAATGGCAAAGAATGACAGCAACGTAATGAGTCTGCTGAACAACCTTTGGAGCTATGCCCTCCCGAAAGCGAAAGCCGAAGCCGCAGAACTTCAACAGTTAATGGACAAAGAAGGCAAAGGAGAGAAACTGGAAGCCTGGGACTGGTGGTACTACACAGAAAAACTCCGCAAAGAGAAATACAACCTCTCCGAAGAAGACACCAAACCTTACTTCAAACTAGAGAATGTACGCGAAGGGGCTTTCGCAGTTGCCAACAAACTATATGGTATCACACTAAGCAAACTGGAAGGTATCCCGACCTATCATCCGGATGTTGAAGTCTTCGAAGTAAAAGACGCCGACGGCTCCCAACTGGGTATATTCTACGTAGACTATTTCCCGCGTTCCGGAAAAAGCGGTGGCGCATGGATGAGCAATTACCGCGAACAGCAGGGAGCAACCCGCCCCTTGGTATGCAACGTATGCAGTTTCACCAAACCGGTCGGCGACACCCCTTCTCTGCTGACTATGGACGAAGTAGAAACCCTGTTCCATGAATTTGGCCATGCCCTGCACGGCTTGCTGACAAAGTGCGAATACAAAGGGACCTCCGGCACCAATGTCGTACGCGATTTTGTTGAACTTCCTTCTCAGATCAACGAACATTGGGCTACCGAACCGGAAGTGCTGAAAATGTATGCCAAACACTATCAGACGGGAGAAGTAATCCCCGATGAAATCATCGAAAAGATTCTGAAACAGAAAACGTTCAACCAAGGATTCATGACCACCGAGTTACTGGCTGCCGCCATCCTCGACATGAACCTTCACATGACAACAGATGTAAAGAATCTGGATATACTTGCTTTCGAAAAAGAAGCCATGGACAAGCTCGGTCTGATCCCCGAAATTGCCCCCCGTTACCGCGTCACTTACTTCAATCATATCATTGGCGGATACGCTGCCGGATACTACAGTTACCTTTGGGCGAATGTACTTGACAATGATGCCTTTGAAGCCTTCAAAGAACATGGAATCTTTGATAAAAACACTGCCGACCTCTTCCGCTACAACGTATTGGAGAAGGGAGACAGCGAAGATCCGATGATACTTTATAAGAATTTCCGCGGTGCGGAACCAAGCCTGGAGCCGTTACTGAAAAACAGAGGAATGAAATAAAATGGCAAAAAAGCCCTTAAACATCAAATATTTGAGGGCTTATTACATATGAATGTGAAAAAAAAACTATATTTGCAGCCTTGTATGCGGCAAAATGGACTTGTATACGGCAGAATTTAACTGAAAATTAAATTAAAAAAGTAATCATCATAAATTAAAAGTAAAATGCAAAACAAAGGATTTGTAAAGGTTTTTGCGGTACTACTCACGCTGGTATGCGTGTTCTACCTCTCCTTCTCCTTCGTAACCCGCCATTACACTAATAAGGCGAAAGAGATTGCGAACGGCGACCCGAAAGTAGAACAAGACTACCTTGATTCTCTCTCCAATGAGAAAGTAATGCTGTGGAACTGGACGCTGAAAGATTGTCGTGAAATGGAGATCAGTTTAGGTTTGGACCTAAAAGGTGGTATGAATGTTATCCTTGAAGTTTCTGTGCCTGATGTTATCAGAGCATTGGCTGACAACAAGCCGGATGAAAACTTCAATAAAGCGCTGAATGAAGCTGCAAAACAAGCTGTCAACAGCCAGGACGATATCATTACCTTGTTCGTCAGAGAATACCAGAAGACTGCTCCGGGCGCAAAACTTTCCGAACTTTTCGCAACACAACAGTTGAAAGATAAAGTTAACCAGAAATCATCAGATGCCGAAGTAGAAAAAGTATTGAGAGCAGAAGTAAAGGCTGCCGTTGAAAACTCATACAACGTGCTTCGTACCCGTATCGACCGCTTCGGTGTTGTTCAGCCGAACATCCAAAGCCTCGAAGATAAGATGGGCCGTATCATGGTGGAACTTCCGGGTATCAAGGAGCCGGAACGTGTGAGAAAACTTCTTCAAGGTTCGGCCAACCTCGAATTCTGGGAAACATATACTGCAAAAGAGATTCTTCCGGCTATGCAGTCGGCTGACTCAAAATTGCGTGCTATCCTGTCACAGGAAACTGCCGCTGATTCTACAGCCACTAACGCAACTGCAGACACAATCCCCGCAGCCAAGCTGGCAGAAGCTACTCCGGCAAAGAAAGCCGTAAGCGTTGCCGATAGTCTCGCAGCTACTCTGAAAGGAGATGCCAAAGACGAAAAGGCGGGAGCAAATATGGAAGAAATCAAAAAGCAATATCCGTTGCTAGCTGTTCTTCAGTTGAATTCAAGCGGTCAGGGTCCGGTGATCGGCTATGCTAACTATAAGGATACAGCCGATATCAACAGATATCTGAGCATGCCTGAAATCCAGTCAGAACTTCCGAAAGACCTTCGTCTAAAATGGGGTGTTTCTCCTTCCGAATTCGATAAGAAAGGACAGACATTCGAATTGTATGCTATCAAGTCTACCGAACGTAACGGCAAAGCTCCGTTGGAAGGTGACGTAGTAACAGATGCAAAAGACGAATTCGACCAATACAGCAAACCGGCTGTAAGCATGACCATGAACTCTGACGGTGCACGCCGCTGGGCACAGCTGACCAAGCAGAACATCGGTCGTTCTATCGCTATCGTTCTTGATAACTATGTATATTCTGCTCCGAACGTAAACTCTGAAATCACAGGCGGACGTTCACAGATTACAGGTCACTTCACCCCGGAACAGGCAAAGGACTTAGCTAACGTATTGAAATCAGGTAAGATGCCGGCTCCGGCCCATATCGTACAGGAAGATATCGTAGGTCCGTCTCTGGGTCAGGAATCTATTAACGCAGGTATTTTCTCATTCGTTGTAGCTTTGATCCTGTTGATGATCTATATGTGTTCCATGTATGGCTTCATCCCGGGTATGGTTGCCAACTGCGCATTGTTCCTGAACTTCTTCTTCACGCTGGGTATCCTTTCATCCTTCCAGGCGGCACTGACCATGTCCGGTATTGCCGGTATGGTGTTGTCACTCGGTATGGCGGTGGATGCGAACGTACTTATCTATGAACGTACAAAAGAAGAGCTTCGTGCCGGCAAGGGTGTGAAGAAAGCATTGGCTGACGGTTATTCAAATGCCTTCTCTGCTATCTTCGACTCCAACCTGACATCTATCATCACCGGTATCATCCTGTTCAACTTCGGTACAGGTCCTATCCGTGGTTTTGCCACTACATTGATTATCGGTATCCTTGTATCCTTCTTCACTGCTGTGTTCATGACTCGTCTGGTTTACGAACACTTCATGAATAAAGACAAGTGGCTGAACCTGACATTTACTTCCAAGATTTCCAGAAACTTGCTGGTAAATACCCGTTTCGACTTCATGGGAACCAATAAGAAATCACTGATCATCGTAAGCGCTATTATCCTTGTTTGTATCGGTTCGTTTGCATTGCGTGGTTTAAGTCAAAGTATTGACTTCACCGGTGGACGTAACTTCAAGGTACAATTCGAGAATCCGGTAGAACCGGAACAAGTTCGTGAACTGATCGCTGACAAGTTTGGTGAAGATGTAAATGTAAATGTGATCGCTATCGGTACAGACAAGAAGACAGTACGTATCAGTACCAACTACCGTATCGCAGACGAAGGTAACAATGTAGACTCTGAGATCGAATCATACTTATACGAAACACTGAAGCCGTTGCTGACACAGAACATCACACTGGCTACTTTCATCGACCGTGACAATCACACAGGCGGTAGTATCGTTAGTTCACAGAAAGTAGGTCCGAGTATCGCAGACGATATCAAGACAGGTGCCGTATGGTCAGTTGTTCTGGCTCTGATCGCTATCGGTCTGTATATCTTGATCCGTTTCCGCAACATCGCTTACAGTATCGGTTCTATCGTAGCTCTGACTTGTGATACGATCATGATTATCGGTGCTTACTCATTGTTGTGGGGTATCGTTCCGTTCTCACTGGAAATCGACCAGACATTCATCGGTGCTATCCTGACGGCTATCGGTTACTCTATTAATGATAAGGTGGTAATCTTCGACCGTGTACGTGAGTTCTTCGGCTTGTATCCGAAACGTGACAAGCGTCAGTTGTTCAACGACTCTCTGAACACTACACTGGCTCGTACCATCAATACTTCATTGAGTACGTTGATCGTATTGCTGTGTATCTTCATCCTCGGTGGTGATTCAATCCGCAGCTTCGCATTCGCAATGATCCTCGGTGTTGTTATCGGTACTTTATCTTCGTTGTTCATTGCATCTCCGATTGCATACAACATGATGAAGAACAAAAAAGTAGTGGTAGCAGCTACGGAAGAATAATAAATTCCAGAAATAGAAAAAGCCTCTTCCGAACATTCGGAAGAGGCTTTTTCTATTGATTATTAAAACAAATAGAAGCTATAAGACGTTAATCTTAAAAGAAGCCATTGTAATACTTAAAACTCAATACAGTATGAAGCAAAACAACACCGCCTCCCGCAGATTTCTCTTAGTAGCCCCGAGGGGAATCGAACCCCTATCTAAAGTTTAGGAAACTTCTATTCTATCCGTTGAACTACAAGGCCGCTTTTATTTTGGTTGCAAAGATAACGGTTTCTGTTGATTTAACAAGAATAAAAATGCAGGTTCCTTTCAGTAAATCCAATTATTTGGCGTCAATAGGACAATAAAGTTCGATTTATTTTGATAATTCGATTAACTTTCCGACCTTTGCGCTCACAAATTGAAAGTAAAATCAGTTTTTAAATTAAATATAGTAATTAAAGTTATGGCAGACGAAATGATGGTTAAAGAATTGGAGGAAGTCGTAGTACGTTTCTCCGGCGACTCCGGTGATGGTATGCAGCTGGCAGGCAACATCTTCTCGAACGTGTCGGCTACGGTAGGAAATGACATCTGTACATTCCCCGACTATCCGGCAGACATCCGTGCCCCGCAAGGTTCACTGACCGGTGTTTCCGGTTTTCAGATCCACGTAGGCGCAGGACAGGTGTACACTCCAGGAGACCGTTGCCACGTATTAGTAGCGATGAACCCCTCCGCACTGAAAACACAAATCAAATTCTGTAAACCGCAAGGACTTATCATTACCGACTCCGACTCGTTCGAAGCCAGAGACCTGGAAAAAGCACAATTTAAGACCAACAATCCTTTTGAAGAATTAGGCGTTAAACAAGAAGTGCTGGAAGTGCCCATCTCTTCTATGTGCAAAGAAAGTCTGAAAGATTCCGGACTGGATAATAAAACGATTCTCCGTTGCAAGAATATGTTTGCGCTCGGACTGGTTTGCTGGCTGTTCAACCGCAATCTGGCAGCAGCGGAAAAGATGCTGCGCGAGAAGTTCGCCAAGAAACCGGAAATCGCAGAAGCAAATATTAAGGTATTGAACGATGGCTACAACTACGGTGCCAACACACACGCTTCTACCTCTACTTATAAGATTGAAAGCAAAGCTCCGAAATCAAAAGGGCTTTATACAGATATTAATGGTAACAAGGCAACATCTTACGGATTGATTGCCGCAGCCGAAAAAGCCGGTTTGGAACTGTATCTGGGTTCGTACCCGATCACTCCGGCTACCGACATTCTGCATGAATTGGCCAAGCATAAATCACTGGGAGTAAAAACCGTACAGTGCGAAATCGCCGGTTGTGCTTCTGCCGTTGGTGCAGCTTTTGCAGGTGCGCTGGCAGTAACAACAACTTCCGGTCCGGGCATCTGCCTGAAAAGTGAGGCGATGAACTTGGCCGTTATCGGCGAACTTCCGTTGGTGATTGTCAACGTACAGCGTGGTGGTCCGTCTACGGGTCTGCCTACCAAATCGGAACAGACCGACTTGCTGCAAGCACTCTACGGTCGTAACGGTGAAAGCCCAATGCCGGTTATCGCCGCCACTTCACCGACCAACTGTTTCGATGCCGCCTACATGGCAGCCAAAATTGCTTTGGAACACATGACTCCGGTCGTATTGCTGACAGATGCTTTCGTTGCCAACGGCTCTGCCGCATGGAAACTTCCCGATCTGAATGACTACCCTGCCATCAACCCTCCGTATGTAACTCCGGACATGGCGGGCAACTGGACCCCGTACCAACGTAACGAAGAAACAGGCGCACGCTACTGGGCGACTCCGGGAACAGAAGGCTTTATGCACCGTATCGGTGGGCTTGAAAAGAGTAACGAAACCGGCGCTATCTCTACCGAACCCGAAAACCACAACAAGATGGTTCACCTGCGTCAGGCAAAAGTGGACAAGATTGCAGACTACACCCCCGAACTTGAAGTGCTGGGCGACGAAGACGCAGACTTGCTGATTGTAGGCTGGGGCGGTACCTACGGACATCTCCGTCTGGCTATGGACTTCATGCGCGAACATGGAAAGAAGGTTGCATTCGCACACTTCCAGTACATCAACCCGCTGCCGAAGAATACAGCCGACGTATTACGTAAATATAAGAAGATCGTAGTAGCCGAACAGAATCTGGGACAATTTGCCGGTTACCTGCGTATGAAAGTACCCGGACTGAATATCAGCCAGTTCAACCAAGTGAAAGGACAGCCTTTCGTTACGAGAGAATTGATAGATGCATTTACTAAATTATTGGAGGAATAAGAGATGAGCGATAAAGTATATACCGTACAAGATTATAAATCAGGTCAGCCTCGCTGGTGTCCGGGATGCGGTGACCACGCTTTCCTGAACTCACTGCACAAGGCAATGGCCGAACTGGGAGTAGCTCCGCACAATATCGCCGTAATTTCCGGTATCGGTTGCTCTTCCCGTCTGCCTTATTATGTAAATACGTATGGCTTCCATACCATCCACGGACGTGCCGCTGCCGTTGCAACAGGTGCCAAAGTGGCTAATCCGGATTTGACTATCTGGCAGATTTCCGGTGACGGTGACGGTCTGGCTATCGGTGGTAACCACTTCATCCACGCTGTTCGTCGTAACATCGACCTGAACATGATTCTGTTGAACAACCGTATCTACGGACTGACCAAAGGACAGTATTCACCGACTTCCGAACGCGGATTCGTCAGCAAATCGTCTCCTTACGGAACGGTAGAAGGCCCTTTCCATCCGGCAGAACTGGCATTCGGCGCACGCGGACGTTTCTTTGCACGTTGTATCGCTGTAGACGGCGCCGCTTCTGTAGAGGTTCTGAAAGCAGCTGCCAACCACAAGGGTGCATCCGTTGTGGAAGTTCTGCAGAACTGCGTAATCTTCAATGACGGAACTCACGCTTCTGTTGCAACAAAGGAAGGACGCGCAAAGAATGCAATCTATCTGGAACACGGCAAACCGATGTTGTTCGGTGAAAACAAAGAGTTCGGATTGATACAGGAAGGTTTTGGACTGAAAGTGGTGAAACTTGGCGAGAATGGCATCACAGAAAAAGATATTCTGATTCACGATGCTCATTGCCAGGACAATACTCTTCAGTTGAAGTTGGCTTTGATGGAAGGTCCCGATTTCCCGATTGCACTCGGTGTGATTCGTGAAGTAGAGGCGCCTACCTACAACGATGCCGTAGCAGAACAGATTGAAGAAGTCAAAGGCAAGAAAAAATATCACAATTTCCAAGAGTTGCTGATGACAAACGATACTTGGGAAGTGAAGTAATTCACTTGACTAAGAAAGAATAGAAAAGCGCAGGTAAAGGAGTTCGTCTCCTGCCTGCGCTTTTTTGTTTATATAGTTTCTGTCCAAATACATAAAATACTTTAGTTCCACTTTAGCAAACTCCCCTACAAAATACCTACACCTCCGTATTCTAAGGTTATAATCTTTTTCTTCTTCAGCCAATTACAGAAGTCGCTTGCTTAAATATCGCACTGGATACCATACAGACAGGAATCCCACTGCTAAAACAGTAATAAAAATAAGCACTACATCCCATGCGTGAACACTTACCGGATAAGCGTCCACCACAAAAGTTCCACCACCTCCGCCAAGGGTAATGATGCCAAACTTCTGCTGAATGAAACACAATATCAACCCTAGTATAATACCGGAGATAGCACCAAAGAGAGAGATGAGCCGTCCCTCAAATAAAAAGATACGGGATATCAGTTTATCACTGGCTCCCAGACTGCGCAAGGTTATGACATCGTCTTTCTTATCCAGAATCAACATGGAAAGAGAACCGATCACATTAAAACAGGCAATCATCAGAATAAAAGTAAGAAACAGATAAGAGATCAGCTTCTCTATTTCCATGATACGGAAAACATCTGCTTGCTGCTGATAACGGTTCTGTACCACAAAGTCATCACCCAGCATTTTTTCTATTTTAGACTGTACGGATGATATATTGGCGTTCGGTTTCAGTTTCAACTCAATGCCGGAAACCTCTGTCGTATAGTCCAATAAGTTACGAAGGAAATCAAGGGAAGTGAGAATATAGCTTTCATCATACTTCTGTTGGTTGACCACGAACACAACACCCGGTGAATAAAGATAGTCGCGATTGAAAGAAGCCCCGGGATTCGCCATATTCACTTTGGCATTACGCTTGGGAAGATACACCTGCAAAGGATCTACGAACGCCAGTCCGGTACCCAAAGTCGAAACCAGCTCCACGCCCATCACCCCATAATTCACTATCGAATCATGAAGAATAAACTCGCCGGCTCCGTAAAGAATGCTATCGATTTCGGTTAAATCCTCAAAGTTATCTTCCACGCCTTTCAACACAACCATAGCCTGACGGTCTTTATATTGCACCATCGCATTCTCTTCCAACGTCTCTGTAGATACCGAGACATCCGGAAGCGCACAGACCGCACGAATCTTTTCATCCTGTCCGTCGAAGACTTTTCCCTCGCGGATGGTAATCTTCAACTGAGGATCAAAAGCTGTGAAAAAGCTGGCTACCATATCCTGAAATCCGTTGAATACGGAAAGCGTGCAGACCAGTGCCAACGTAGCAAGTGCCACCCCGCATACTGATATGCCGGAAATAATATTGATAGCATTATGCTTCTTTTTCGAGAAAAGATAACGCCGGGCTATGTAGAAGGGAAAATTCACTTCAGCAAAGAATCAATCTTCTCAATATAATCCAGTGAGTCGTCCACGAAGAACTTCAATTCGGGAATAATCCGTAATTGATGACGCACACGGGTTCCGAGCTCAAAGCGAATGGACTTCATGTTCTCATTGATATTCTTCACCATTTCTTCTGCTTTCTCTGACGGGAAAACGCTCAGGTACACGCGCGCAATA
>Ga0192245_10443_pt1 | contig 17993 bp, 10 predicted proteins | sample Koala_Koa27_M3_FD_131238 | JGI IMG/M metagenome (GOLD analysis project Ga0192245, IMG submission 131238) | Enriched cells from koala feces incubated with labeled cellulose particles, San Francisco Zoo, California, United States - Koala_Koa2-7_M3 ...
AGCGTATCGCTATCTTCTCTAACCATACAGGCATGGTGGGAGACAAACACTTAGTAGATATACTTCTGGAAAACAAACTGGATGTTGTGGCTATCTTCTCGCCGGAACACGGGTTTCGCGGAGATGCCGACGCAGGCGAACATGTATCCAGTTCAGTAGATCCGGAGACCGGAGTTCCTATTTTGTCTTTATACGACGGAAAATCAGGAAAGCCCAGTGAAGAATCCATGCGTACATTTGATATACTGGTCGTGGACATACAGGACGTAGGCCTTCGCTACTATACCTACTACGCATCTATGGTACGACTGATGGACGCCTGTGCGGAATACAACCGCAAAGTATTGATCCTGGATCGGCCCAATCCCAACGGACATTACGTAGACGGTCCTATCCTGGATATGAAATACAAATCCGGTGTGGGATGGCTGCCTGTCCCTATTGTACACGGCATGACCCTGGGCGAACTGGGCCTGATGGTCAACGGAGAACGCTGGCTACCGGCTTCACGCGTATGTGACCTGACAGTTATCCCTTGCGACAACTATACCCATCAGACCTTGTATCGTCTGCCTGTTCCACCGTCACCCAATCTGCCTAATATGACATCGATCTATCTATACCCCTCTGTCTGCTTCTTCGAAGCAACCCCCGTTAGCCTGGGCAGGGGTACAGATCTACCTTTCCAGGTCTATGGACATCCCAATATGAAAGGATATGATTACTCCTTCACGCCACGTAGTGTGCCCGGTGCCAAACATCCCCCCAGCTCGATCGGACATGTTACGGGGTAGATCTGAGCCGGATGTCAGACGAAGATGCCTGGAAAAGAGGGGTAGACCTGAGCTTCGTGATAGATGCTTATCAGAACCTGAACCTGGACGATCATTTCTTTCGTCCTTTCTTCGAACTCCTGGTAGGTACAGACTACGTACGTAAAATGATCCAGGCAGGTAACAGTGCCGAAGAGATCAAAGCGATGTGGCAGGACGATGTGGAGAAATTCAAAGTACAACGCAGACCTTACCTGTTATACGCAGAATAACCCATACCCCTCCGTTGCCAGCCATTCAAAAACAACTAATTATTTACACAGTGGGAACAACAACCATTCATCCATATAATACGACCGGAATATGAGCCCTTTATCCATTATCATCACCATTGCCGCCTATTTCATTGTCCTTTTCACAATATCCTATATGGCCGGAAGAAAGGCCGACAACGAAGGTTTTTTTGTCGGTAACCGGAAGTCGGCCTGGTATGTAGTAGCGTTTGCTATGATCGGCTCAAGTATTTCCGGAGTCACGTTTGTTTCCGTACCGGGTATGGTGGAAGCCAAAAGCTTTTCTTATCTGCAAATGGTTCTCGGGTTCGTGGTCGGACAGTTCATCATTGCTTATGTATTGATACCTCTGTTCTACCGCATGAATTTAGTGTCTATTTATGAGTACCTGGAAAACCGTTTTGGTCTCTCTACCTACAAGACCGGAGCCTGGTTTTTCTTCATCTCCAAAATGCTGGGTGCCGCCGTACGTTTGTTCCTTGTTTGTCTGACCCTGCAATTTCTCGTTTTTGAGCCTTATGGCCTGCCGTTCGTGCTGAATATCCTCATCACTGTGGCACTGGTATGGCTATATACCTTCCAGGGAGGGGTTAAGTCACTGATCTGGACAGATACGCTGAAGACCTTCTGTCTGGTGGTCTCGGTCGTACTGTGCATTTATTACATCGCGTCGAATCTGGACCTGAGTTTCTCCGGTATGATCTCCACGATATCCGACAGCGATATGTCGCGCATGTTCTTCTTCGATGATGTAAATGACAAGAGATACTTCTTCAAACAGTTCCTGGCAGGGGTATTCACCATGATCGCTATGACGGGACTGGATCAGGATATGATGCAACGGAACCTGAGCTGTAAGAATTTCAAGGATTCTCAGAAGAACATGATCACCAGTGGTATCTCTCAGTTCTTTGTGATCCTGCTGTTCCTGATGCTGGGTGTGTTACTGTATACATTCACAGCTCAGAACGGCATAGCCAATCCGGAGAAAAGCGACGAACTGTTCCCGATGATCGCTACAGGAAATTACTTCCCGGCCGTGGTAGGCATACTGTTCATTATAGGACTGATCTCTTCCGCGTATTCCGCGGCAGGTTCGGCTCTGACGGCTCTGACTACCTCTTTCACGGTAGATGTATTGGGCTCAAAAGGCAAAAGCGAAGAAAAAGTGGTAGCTATCCGCAAGCGGGTACATGTAGGCATGGCGGCAGTCATGGGAATAGTGATCGTTGTGATCAACGCGCTCAACAATACTAGTGTAATCGACGCGGTATATATTCTGGCAAGTTATACGTACGGACCGATCCTGGGACTCTTCGCTTTTGGTATTTTTACCAGCAAACAGGTACGGGACAAATATGTTCCTGTAGTCGCGCTGGTCTCTCCCCTGCTCTGCTTCATTCTTCAGAAGAACTCGGAAGCCTGGTTCAACGGATACGCGTTCAGCTACGAACTTCTTATATTCAACGCTTTATTCACCTTCATCGGGCTTTGCTTACTGATTGTAAAAAAATAATTTACTTAACACAATGATAAAAAGAAGTTTACTACTACTCTGGATCCTCAGTTGTTGCATCCCCCTGCACCAACTGAGCGCCCAGGAACTCCCTGAGGAGACCTTAGACCGGATCAGCGCGTTCCTGCTCGAAACGGCGCGTAAAGACATTGCCGTGCATCGTGTGATGATCACCGGGCACTCTTTCAACGGACAGACCCTGACGCTGGAGGCGAACAGGGAATGCTCTTATATTCCTTTCCGGGAAAATAAGGTAGAAGAGATCTACGACGGCATACGCAAGCTGTTACCCGCCGAATACGCATCTTACCAGCTGGAGTTGGTGACCAGCGGAAAAAAGATCGAAGAGCTTATTCCGCTCGCCTTGCGCGGTAGAAGAGATAAAAACGCGCAGACGTTCCGGAATACCGTAGATAAACCCCTGGTCACTCCGGTAGGCAGGGTCCACACTCCCACACACGGACTGCGAAACCGTCACATTGCTCTCTGGCAGAGCCACGGATTCTACTACGAGCCCAAGCTTACCCGTTGGGAATGGCAGCGCGCCCGCATCTTCCAGACCGTAGAAGACCTCTATACACAAAGCTACGTAGTACCGTTCCTGGTGCCGATGCTGGAAAATGCCGGTGCCAACGTGTTGCTACCCCGTGAAAGGGACACACAACTCCATGAGATCATCATAGATAACGACGGTGTACAGGACGGACAGTCTGCCTATATCGAACACCCGGCGGATAAAAGCTGGAGCCCGGGCAGCCTGCCTGGTTTCGCACATCTGCGCCCGGAATACAAAGATTTCGAAAATCCGTTCCGGGAAGGGACCTACCGCCAGACGGAAACGATCAGAAAAGGCAAGGAAGGCCTGGCAGAATGGATCCCTTTTATTCCCGAAACCGGAGAATACGCTGTCTATGTATCTTACCAGACATTACCTAACAGTACAGACGACGCTCTCTACACGATCCATCACCAGGGAGGAGTTTCCCGGTTCAAGGTAAATCAACAGATGGGCGGCGGCACATGGATCTATCTGGGACATTTCACTTTTGCAGCAGGGAAGAGCAACGAAGGAAAAGTGGTACTTACCAACCGTTCGGACAAAGCCGGACGCATCGTCACCGCGGACGGCGTAAAGATCGGAGGCGGATACGGAAACATAGCGCGCCGCGTCTCGGACGAAGGAGCGACGGAGAATGTGAAGAGTTCGGAAGACACCACACAAGCTACCCCACGCCTACTCCCTCCGGTAGATTACCCTTATGAGACCAGCGGGTATCCCCGTTTCACCGAAGGAGCGCGCTACTGGCTGCAATGGGCCGGTATGCCCGACAGTGTCTATTCGGAAAGTCAGGGAAAGAACGACTACACTGACGATTACAAATCCCGTGGTCTGTGGGTCAACTATCTGGCCGGCGGCTCTTCGGCCAACCCGACCGAACAGGGACTCCACATTCCCGTCGACTTATCCCTCGCTTTCCATACAGACGCGGGTACTACTCCCAACGACTCCATCATCGGTACACTGGGTATCTTCCATACCGAACCTTATGATGGGATCTATGCCAACGGAGCTTCCCGTGACCTCGCCCGTGACCTGACCGACCTGATACAGTCAGCCATCGTCGATGACATCCGCGCGCTGTACGATCCTGCCTGGTCCCGGCGTGGTATGTGGGATCAGTCCTATTTCGAAGCCCGTGTACCCCGTGTGCCTGCTATGCTCCTGGAACTGTTGTCGCACCAGAATTTCGCCGATATGCGCTACGGTCTCGATCCCCGTTTCCGGTTCACGGTCAGCCGTTCGATCTATAAAGGGATGCTTCGTTTCCTCAGTTCACAGTACAACACCGAATATGTGGTACAGCCTCTGCCGGTAGATCATATGAACCTTACTTTCGTTACCGGGAACGAGATCGAACTTACCTGGCAACCGGTAGAGGATCCTCTGGAACCCACGGCGCGGGCAGACGCCTACATCGTCTACACCCGCGTGGGTGACGGCGCATTCGATCAGGGAACCCTGGTGGATAAACCTTCTTACCGGACTTCCATCCCGACAGGTGTGGTATGTAGTTTCAAAGTCACTGCCATGAACCAGGGCGGAGAAAGCTTCCCTTCGGAGATACTTTCCGCGGCAAGAGCCATCCACGAAAAAGGAACCGTACTGGTGATCAACGGCTTCAACCGCATCAGCGCTCCGGCCGACTTTGATTTCCAGGCCGACTCTACAGCCGGTTTCCTGGATCTCACCGACCACGGTGTGCCTTACCTGAAAGACATCAGCTACATCGGACGGATGAAGGAATTCCGCCGCCAGATCCCCTGGATGGACGACGATGCCTCCGGATTCGGAGACAGTTATGCCAACTACGAGACAAAAGTCATTGCCGGCAATACCTTCGACTACCCGTCGGTACATGGCTCTGCTATACTGAAAGCCGGATATTCCTTTGTTTCCTGTAGCGATGAAGCAGTGAAGCAGGGTACGGTAGTACTGGAAAACTATCCGGTAGTAGACCTGATCCTCGGCAAAGAGTGTCAGACCAAGATGGGCCCGGGCGGGCTCCTTCCGCTTACCTACAAGACGTTTGACAAAGAGATGCAGAAAGCCATCACCGCTTATTGTCACAACGGAGGGAATATCTTTGTATCGGGTGCCTACGTAGGTACCGATCTATGGGACAACGTATTGACAGAGAGTGATCCGGAAGACCAGGCGTTTGCCACCGAGGTACTGAAATACAAATGGCGCGTCAATCAGGCGGCTGTAACGGGCAACGTGAAATCGGTAGCTTCTCCTTTCCGGACCTTCACCGGAACCTACGCATATTTCCATGAGTTGAACCCGGAATCTTACGTGGTGGAATCTCCGGATGCCATAGAACCTGCCGCCGAAGGAGCGTATACCGTACTTCGTTACAGTGAGAACAACTTGAGCGCGGGAGTGGCCTATCAGGGAGATTATAAAACCTGTGTATTGGGTTTCCCCTTCGAATCGGTAAAGACCCCGGCTGACAGAGAGCAACTGATGAAGGCGATCCTTTCCTTCTTTCAATACAAATAACCTGACGCACCTATGAGACAGAAATATATACTCTTCCTGAATTTACTTCTCCTGTGCTCCGCACTTCCGGCACAGGGGTTCCGGTTTGCACTCTTCACGGACACCCATCTGACTCCGAAGACGAATGCTCATGAAGACCTGCGACAGGCTGTAGATCAGGTAAACGCGACGGAAAGTGTTGAATTTGTACTGGTTACCGGCGATCTGACCGAGGAGGGAGACCGTGCTTCGCTCCAACAGGCCAGAGAGATCCTGGACCGGCTCAAAGTACCCTATTATGCCATCGCGGGAAATCACGAGACCAAGTGGAGCGAATCGGGGGTGACCGACTTCGGAGAGATCTTCGGTGGCGAACGTTTCCGGTTCGAGCACAAAGGCTTCCTGTTCCTGGGATTTAACACGGGGCCGCTGATGCGCATGGCCAACGGACACGTAGCGCCGCAAGACATTACCTGGCTCCGGGAAGAACTGGAGGCAGCGGGAAAAGAGCAACCGGTGATCCTGGTGACCCACTACCCGTTGCAGGACGGAGATGTGGACAACTGGTTCGATGTGACCGACGCGGTACGTCCGTACAACATCCGCACCTTCCTGGGAGGGCACTATCACAACAATCTTTTCTTTTCTTACGACGGCATACCCGGTATTCTGAACCGTTCTACCCTGCGTGCCAACCAACCCGCAGGAGGCTACAGCATCTACGATGTGACCGCGGACTCTATCCTTGTCTATGAGCATAAGATCGGCGGAGAGATGGAACAATGGCTTTCCCTCTCACTGACAGCATCCTATTACGACCTGGAGGGAGCACCTGATAAATATCCCGATTTTTCTGTCAATGAGACGTATACACAGGTAGAAGAACAATGGCTGGTGGAGACAGGCGTGGGGATCTACTCCTCTCCCGCGCTGTACAAAGACCAGGTATTTGTAGGAGACGATATGGGTTACCTGACCAGCTACTCCTTACAGGACGGAAGCAAACAATGGAGCTTTGCCTCCGGCAACCGCATCGTGGGCACTCCTGCGGCCGCGGACGGAGTCGTTGTCTTTGGCTCTGCCGACCGATATATCTACGGTCTGGATACCCGGAGTGGCAGAGAACTCTGGAAGGTGGCGGCCCGGGAACCCGTCCTGGGAGCAGTGACCATCGAAAAAGGGATCGCCTATATCGGCGCGAGTGATCATACCTTCCGTGCCATAGACACAAAGACCAGCCATGTGATATGGGCTTATACCGGGGTGAAAGGATACATCGAGACCAAACCGCTGGTCTATGAAGATAAAGTGATCTTCGGTGCCTGGGACAACACGTTGTACGCGCTGAACAAAACCAACGGAAAGGAACTGTGGAAGTGGACAGGCGGACTCACCCGCATGCATTTCTCACCGGCCGCGGTATGGCCGGTGGCTGCCAACGGCAAAGTTTTCATTACGGATCCCGAACGTGCCATGACGGCGATTGACCTGCAGACCGGCGAGACCGTGTGGCGCACCAGACAATCCATGGTACGCGAGACCATCGGCCTCTCGGAAGACGGACAACAGGTATACAGCAAAACCATGAACGACAGCATCGTGTGCTACGCCACAGCCGATGACGTTCCCCGACAGATCTGGGCTTCGGACGTAGGGTTCGGTTACGAACATGCTCCGTCGATGCCTGTAGAAAAAGAAGGGATTGTGTTCGGAAGTACCAAAGAAGGGCTTATTTTTGCTCTGAATCCGGAAAACGGCGCGGTGCGGTGGAAACACAAGATCGGGAATTCACTCACCCACACCGTAGTGCCTGTGAACCGGCATCAGGTATTGGTTACCGCTACCGGAGGAGAAGTAGCCCTGTTGAGATGGAACGAGTAGCAGCTTCTGTCGCCAACGCCATCCTGTATGTACAACGAACAGACAACAAAAACAAGATAAAGTTAAAACCTAATAACAACAGATCTATATGAACAGTACCATCAACTGCTTTATCCCTTTCGCGGGAAAAGCACAGGCAGATAAAACCATCCGGGGACTCCGAGAAAGTTCACTCGTAAAAAAGATCTATCTGCTGGCTACCGAACCTGTAACCGAAACTCCCGAAGGATGCGAAGTAATACCGGTAGAGGGCTTACAACACTCTTCTACCCTGAAAGCCATCGCGAACTGTTCCGACGCGGACTACACCCTGATCTATACCAAATATACCACCCTGGAAATGGGCTATTTCGCACTGGAACGCATGACCCTGCTGGCTGCCGACTCCGGCGCAGGCATGGTATACGCAGACCATTACCAGATCTGCGGCGACACCAGGACCCACGCTCCGGTGATCGACTACCAGCCGGGCAGTCTGCGGGACGATTTCAACTTCGGGGCCGTATGGCTGTTCTGCGCAGACGCGCTGAAAGAGTCTGTCTCACGTATGCAGGCCGACTATCGATATGCCGGTATGTACGACCTGCGTCTGAAACTCTCTCAGAAATACGCACTGGTACATATCAACGAATATCTCTACTCGGAAGTAGAGCAGGATACCCGCAAGAGCGGAGAGAAGATCTTTGATTATGTAGATCCGAAAAACCGCGACGTACAGATCGAGATGGAGCTGGCGTGTACGGAACACCTGAAAGAGATCGGCGGATACCTCAAACCGGAGTTCCGGTCCATCGCTTTCGAAGCAGGCGACTTTGCCTGTGAAGCCTCTGTGATCATTCCGGTACGCAACCGGATCCGTACCATCCGCGACGCGATCCGCTCGGTACTGAGCCAGAAGACCGACTTCCGGTTCAACCTGATCGTGATAGACAACCACTCTACAGACGGCACCACGGAGGCCATACGGGAGTTTGCTTCGGACGAGCGACTGATCCACCTGATCCCCGAACGTCAGGACCTCGGCATCGGAGGCTGCTGGAACCTGGGCGTGCACCACGCCTTGTGCGGAAAATTTGCCGTACAACTCGACAGCGACGACGTATATAAAGACGAGAATACCCTACAGATCATGGTCAACGCTTTCTACGAACAGAACTGCGCGATGGTGGTAGGTACCTATATGATGACCGATTTCGATATGAACATGCTCCCTCCGGGCATCATCGATCACAAAGAGTGGACACCGGACAACGGCCGCAACAATGCCCTCCGTATCAACGGACTGGGGGCACCCCGCGCCTTCTATACTCCGGTATTGCGTGAGATCAAGGTCCCCAACACCAGCTACGGCGAAGATTACGCGCTGGGGCTCAACTTCTCCCGCTGCTATCAGATCGGCCGTGTCTACGACGTGGTCTACCTGTGCCGCCGCTGGGAAGACAACTCCGATGCTTCACTGGATATCGTGAAGATGAACAACCACAACCTGTACAAAGACCGCATCCGTACCTGGGAACTCCAGGCAAGAATCGCGATGAACCGGACTCATTCCTGACACTGATATGAAAGAAGCCATACAACACCTTCTCACCGTACAGATACGTGACTGGGATACCGCGCGTACCAATTACGAAGCACTCCGGAACGTGCGTACCCGCTCGTTCACCGTAGGCGGATCGCCCTACTAGGTACAGTTCAACCCGGCTCGTATCGTCTCTTCGGCAGCGAAGGTAGATACACAGTCTATCCGGGCGCGCAAATGCTTCCTCTGCCAGGCCAACCTGCCGGCCATACAACGCGGCATCGGATTCGGAGGGCATTACACCATCCTGGTGAATCCTTTCCCGATCTTTCCGAAGCACCTGACCATTCCGGACACGGCGCACACCCCCCCCAGCGCATCGCCCGCCGGTTCGGAGACATGCTGGCACTGGCCGAAGTCCTGGAAGAGTACGTGATCTTCTACAACGGACCCGGATGTGGCGCCTCGGCACCCGACCATGTACATTTCCAGGGGGTAACAAAGGGTTCCTGCCTTTCGAGAAGAGCTGGCAGGCGAGTAAGACCGACCCGATCGTATCTTACAGGAACGCCACCCTGTGGCAGACCATCGACACGCTCCGCCACCCGCTGCTGATCGAGGCCACCCACAGCGAAGATGCCACGGAGCTGTTCCGGATTGTATACGAAGCCCTGGAGATACCTGCCGGTGAAGAGGAACCCCTGATGAACCTGCTGGCCTGGAAAGAGGAGGACAAGTGGATCGCCGCTCTGTTTCCCCGCGCCAGGCACCGTCCCCGCTGCTACTTTGCAGAGGGCGATGAGAAGCTGCTCGTCAGCCCGGCTTCCGTAGACATGGGAGGGGTATTCATTACCCCGCTGGAGAAGGATTTTGAAAAGATCACGCCGGAACAGATCGCGACCATACTTTCGGAAGTATGCCTGGGCGAAGAGGCTTTCCGCGCGTTGAAACAACGTATAAAAGAGAACGTATGAAAGAGCCGTATGTACATGTGGGCATTCTGTCCGAACCACAGATCGAGTTTATATGTTCCTCTCCCTACAGTTTCCGCGAAGAAAAAGTGACGGGAAAACAGGTGGTCACCTGGTGCGACGGACTGATCCTGTGGAAAGGCAGGCTGTACGACGAACTGCTGTTCGAACCCACGGAGGAGAATGCTTTTTTCGACCTGCTCGACGTGACCATCGGCATCAATTTCCACTGGGAGCGCAAAGAGGACCAGCGTTTCACGGGTTCGCTGAAGATCCTTGTAGAAGATAAAAAGCTCACTGCCATCAATGTCCTTCCGGTAGAGGAGTACCTCATCAGTGTGATCTCTTCGGAGATGAGTGCTACGGCCTCTTCCGAACTGCTGAAGGCCCATGCCGTGATCTCCCGCAGCTGGCTCCTGGCACAGATAGAGAAGAACAAAGAGCTTTCGGACGGTAAACAGTCCTACGTCTCCGGCTGGGAAAACGACGAAGAGCGCATCCGCTGGTACGACCGCGAAGACCATACCCGCTTTGATGTCTGCGCCGACGATCATTGTCAGCGCTACCAGGGCATCACCCGCGCCTCGGCGCTGCCGGTGAGGGAAGCCGTAGAGAGCACCCGCGGTGAGATCCTGAGCTATGCCGGTAAGATCTGCGACGCGCGTTTCTCGAAATGCTGCGGAGGGGCCTTCGAAGAGTTCCGGAATTGCTGGGAAGAGATCCAATACCCCTACCTGGCTCCTCAGCGGGACTACAAAGCAGAGATGTGGCTGCCCGATCTGCATCAGGAAGCGGAGGCTATCCGGTGGATACGTACCTCTCCGGATGCCTTCTGCAACACCACAGACAAGCATATCCTGGGACAGGTGCTCAACAATTACGACCAGGAGACGACCGATTTCTACCGCTGGAAGGTAGAGTATACCCAGGAAGAAATAGCCACGCTGACGCGCGAACGTTCGGGCATTGATTTCGGCGATATCCTCGACCTGATCCCGGTGGAAAGAGGAAGTTCGGGCCGTCTGGTACGCCTGCGCATCGTCGGAAGCAAACGCGTGCTCACCATCGGCAAAGAGCTGGAGATCCGCCGTACCTTCTCTCCTTCCCATCTCTACAGTTCCGCTTTCGTAGTAGACAGATCGGATATCCGGGAAGGAGTTCCCGGCAGATTCACCCTCACAGGAGCGGGTTGGGGACACGGAGTAGGTCTGTGCCAGATCGGAGCCGCCGTGATGGGCGAGCAGGGCTATCCTTACAGGGACATCCTGCTGCACTATTACATCGGTGCCTCTCTGGAGAAGTCATACGATTGATCCTACAGACAGTAATCTATCATCAACACACATATACCATGCAAGAAGAAAACGCAGGAACAACAACGAAAAGAAGTACCACCCGCAACCCGTGGGCCTGGATTCCGACCCTCTATTTCGCACAGGGGCTCCCCTATGTGACGGTCATGACCGTTGCCGTGATTATGTACAAGAACCTCGGACTCTCCAACACCGAGATCGCTCTTTATACTTCGTGGCTCTACCTGCCGTGGGTCATCAAACCGCTCTGGAGCCCCTTTGTAGATCTGGTCAAGACCAAACGCGCCTGGGTCATCGCCATGCAGGGACTGATCGCTGCCGGATTTGCCGGCATCGCCTTCTGTATCCCCACCGGTTTCTTCCTGCAATCTACCCTGGCCTTCTTCTGGCTGGTGGCTTTCAGCTCGGCTACCCACGACATCGCGGCCGACGGCTTCTATATGCTGGGTCTCACGTCGGGCGAACAGTCTTTCTTCGTAGGGATCCGCAACACCTTCTACCGCTTTGCCTCGATCTTCGGACAGGGCATACTGGTGATGCTGGCCGGCTGGCTGGCCGAAGGCAAGATCCTGGCTTCCGCAGGGGGCAACGTGCCTGTGGCATGGAGCATTACCTTCTACCTGGTAGCCGCCATCTTTATCGGCCTGACGCTGTACCACCAGGCCATACTGCCTTACCCCGCCAGCGATGTCAAACGTCCGGGACTGACCGCCAGCAAAATGATGCAGGACTTTGTCATGACCTTTGTGAGCTTCTTCAGGAAAAAGAACCTGGGACTGATGTTCTTCTTCATCCTTACCTACCGTCTGGGAGAGTCGCAACTGGCCAAGATCGCTTCGCCTTTCCTGTTAGATACTCCGGCTGCCGGCGGACTGCACCTGGCCACGGCCGACGTAGGCCTTATCTACGGAACCATCGGCGTGATCTCACTGCTGGTCGGCGGCATAGTGGGCGGATTGCTTATCTCCAGAGACGGCTTCCGGAAATGGATCATCCCAATGGCCATTGCCATCAACCTGCCCGATCTCCTGTATGTATGGCTCTCCTGGTCCATGACCGATAATTTCTGGTTAGTGACCGGTTGCGTAGCCATGGAGCAACTGGGCTACGGATTCGGCTTCACCGCCTATATGCTCTACCTGATCTATATCGCCGACGGCCCCAGCAAGACGGCTCACTACGCCATCGCCACCGGATTCATGGCACTGGGTATGATGCTCCCGGGTATGGCCGCCGGATGGATACAGGAACAACTGGGATATACCCACTTCTTTATCTGGGTGTGTGTGTACACTCCCCGGTATATTCGCTTCCATGCTGGTGTACAGAAAGATGGACCCGCTGTTTGGCAAAAAAGTATAACATTCATTTTTACATAACTTATAAACAACCCTTCTGATGGAACCCATAAAAATCGCCCTGATGAGCCTGATCCTGTCGTTTACTGTCGGCTTACAGGCACAAAAGATAACCATAAAGACAGGCATTGAGGTGCTGAAAGAGCAGAATTTCAAATGCCTCGAAGGAAAACGGGTAGGACTCATTACCAATCCCACCGGAGTAGACAATCAACTCAGGTCTACCATCGACATTCTCAACGAAGCCCCCAACGTGACCTTAGTGGCACTCTATGGTCCGGAACACGGAGTACGGGGCGATGTACATGCCGGAGACAAGATAGAGAATACTACCGACCCCTCTACCGGAGTGCCGGTCTTCTCCCTCTACGGAAAGACACGCAAACCCACCCCGGAGATGCTCGAAGGGGTAGATGTGCTGGTCTATGACATCCAGGACATTGGTTGTCGCTCCTTTACCTACATCAGCACCCTGGGCCTGGCGATGGAAGCAGCGGCAGAGAATGGCATCGAACTGGTCGTACTCGACCGCCCCAACCCGGTAGGTGGTCTGAAAATCGAAGGCAATCTCGTAGAAGATGGCTTCCTCTCATTTGTAAGTCAGTTCAAAATCCCTTATCTTTACGCCCTTACCTGTGGAGAGCTCGCGCTGATGCTCAACGGAGAGAATATGTTGGGCAAGCCCTGCAAGCTGCATGTGGTAAAAATGAAAGGCTGGAAACGCAAAATGGACTATACTCAGACCGGACTACAATGGGTGCCCTCTTCGCCCCACATACCGCATCCGCACTCAGCGATCTTCTACCCGATATCGGGTATCCTGGGAGAGCTGGGCTATATGTCTATCGGTGTCGGATACACCATTCCTTTCCAGATGTTTGCCGCCCCCTGGCTCCATGCCGAAGCACTGGCCGACAATCTGAACGCGATGCACCTGCCGGGAGTGATCTTCCGCCCCATCCATCTGAAACCCTTCTATTCGGTAGGACAGGGCGAGCATATGCAGGGAGTTCAGGTGCATATCACCGATCTCCGGAAAGCCGCGCTCAGCGACATACAGTTCGTAGTGATGCAGGAAGTCGCTGTGTTGCACCCCGACAAAGCAGTATTCGATAATGCCGACGAAGGGCGTTTCCGTATGTTCGACCAGGTATCCGGAAGCGATCAGATCCGTCTGCGGTTTGCTGGGAACAACCGTTGGGAAGATATTCGCGACTACTGGTACAAAGACGCGGACGATTTCCGTCAGCTTTCCAAACGCTACTATTTATACAAATAACCCTTTTGTCAGATACCATCATACGTGGATACAGAGAGCAGATACAAAGCATTCCTACAGGAGATCGGGCAGTTTATCCCTGCCGACCGGATCTATACCGATGAGTTACGACGGCTTGCCTGGGGCACCGATGCCGGCTTCTACCGGCTCATTCCCCGTATCGTAGTGCGTTCGGCACACGAAACCGAAGTGATCCGGCTTTTACAGGTAGCCCACCGCCTCGGCCTGCCCGTTACCTTCCGCGCCGCGGGCACCAGCCTGTCGGGGCAATCCATCAGCGACTCCATCTTAGTGATCGCCGGAAAGAACTGGGAAGCTTACACCCTCTCTGACGACTATACCCGGATCACCCTGCAACCGGGCATCATCGGGCAACGGGTCAATGAGATCCTCCGCCCCTACGGCAGGAAATTCGCTCCGGACCCCGCTTCGGTCAAAAGTGCCATGGTAGGAGGTATCGTAATGAACAACGCTTCCGGCATGAACTGCGGTACGCATGCCAACAGCGACCGTATGTTGCTGTCGGCGCGGATCGTACTGGCCGACGGTACCCTGCTGGATACCGGCAGCGAGCAGAGCCGTGAAGAGTTCCGACAGAAAAAAGCCGGTTTCATCGAAGAAATAGTCTCCCTGCGCGATCGCATCCGGGAGAATACCGTCCTGGCCGAACGCATCCGCCACAAATACGCCATCAAGAATGTGACCGGGCTCAATCTGCTGCCCTTTGTGCTGTACGACGACCCGTTCGATATCATCACCCACCTGATGGTAGGATCGGAAGGTACACTGGCCTTCCTCTCGGAAGTTACCATGCTCACCGAGCGCGACTCTCCCTGCAAAGCCAGTGCTATGCTCTACTTCCGCGACCTGCGGGAGGCCTGCCGGGCCGTACAGGCCATGAAAAAACTGACCGACAGCCGGGGAGAGGGGATCGTGAAAGGTGCCGAACTCTTAGACAACAAATCCCTCTCATCGGTAGGTGACCCTGTCGTAGCGGATTTCACCGGAGCCGCGGCCGATGGCAAAGCCGGACCAACGGAGGAGACAGAAACCGTACATCGTAAATCTTCCGGTCTCACCGCCGTGCTTACCGAGACCTATGCAGATACCCGCCAGGAACTGACCTCACACATACAGGCTATCAAAGAGCTGCTGCGGGATTTCGAGACCTGTATACCGGTTGCTTTTACCGACAAAGAGGAAGAGTATGCCAGATACTGGGCCATCCGTTCCGGTATCTTCCCTTCGGTGGGAGGTACCCGTCCGCTGGGCACAACCTGTCTCATCGAAGATGTAGCCTTCCCGGTAGAACACCTGCCGGAAGCTACGGCGGAACTGCAACAGCTCCTTGCCCGCCACGGCTACGACGATGCCTGTATCTACGGCCATGCCCTGGAGGGGAACTACCATTTCATTCTCAACCAGTCTTTCGGTACCGAAGCCGAAGTAAAGCGCTACGAACAACTGATGGAAGAGCTCAAGACACTGGTGGCAGACAGATACGACGGCTCTCTGAAAGCCGAACACGGCACGGGCCGCAACATGGCCCCCTACGTAAAATACGAATGGGGAGCGGATGCTTTTGAAGCGATGCGGGCGGTGAAAATGTTGTTCGACCCCCACAACCTGCTCAATCCGGGAGTGATCTTCAACGACGACCCGCGCTGCCACATCAGCCATTTCAAACCCCTGCCACTGACCAACGCGCGTGTAGACCGCTGTATCGAATGCGGGTTCTGTGAGGTGAATTGTCTCTCCTGCGGCTTCACCCTCTCTTCGCGCCAACGCATCGTGGTGCAGCGGGAGATCTCCCGCCTGCGGCAGGAAGGCAGCGACCCCGAACGACTGGCGCTGCTGGAGAAGCAATACGACTATCCCGGCAATCAGACCTGCGCGGGAGACGGACTCTGCTCCGTGAGTTGCCCCATGAATATCCATACAGGTGAGCTGACGCACGACCTCCGCCAGCTACAGTTCCCCGCCGGAAGCACAGGCTACCAAGTGGGAGACTGGACTGCCCGACACCTCTCCGGTGTCAAACGTTTGCTCCGTCTGGTACTTACCGTGGCCGACACGGCACACGCTGTACTAGGTACTGCGCTGATGAGCGGCATCACCCGCGGGCTGCACAAACGGCTCGGCCTGCCGCGATGGACGCCTGATATGCCCCAGGCATACCACATCGACCGGCAGACGGGGCAACAGGAAATACCCGCCGAAGCACCGCTGAAAGTGGTCTATTTTCCCAGTTGCATCAACCAGACCATGGGACTGGCCCGGAAATCGCCCGAAAAACTTCCATTAGTCAACCAAATGATCTCGCTGCTGCACAAAGCGGGCTACGAGGTGATCTTCCCGCCGCGGATGGATAGCCTCTGCTGCGGAACCATCTGGGAAAGCAAAGGAATGCCCGATATAGCAGACCGCAAAGCGGCAGAGCTGGAAGAGGCCCTGTACCAGGCCAGCGGACAAGGCCGGTATCCGGTACTTTGCGACCAGAGCCCCTGCCTGCACCGGATGCGACAGACCCTGGGCAGGATGAAACTCTACGAACCGGCAGAGTTTATCTATACCTTCCTGCGGGATAAGCTGGAGTTCACTCCCCTCCGGCAGCCGGTAGCCCTTCACATCACCTGCTCCATGAAGAAGATGGGCCTGGCAGACACCCTATACGCCCTGGCAAGCCTCTGCGCCACCCAGGTAATCGTACCCGAAGAGGTAGGATGCTGCGGATTCGCAGGCGACAAGGGATTCACTCATCCCGAACTCAACAGCTACGCTCTGCGCAAGCTGAAACCTCAGATAGAGAAATGGGGCATCCGCGCCGGCTACTCCAACAGCCGTACGTGCGAGATCGGGCTTTCGGAAAACACCGGTATTCCGTATGTCTCCATCGTGTACCTGGCAGACAGGTGTACGCGTCGCAAAGAGAGCGTCACGGATCGTACCGGAGAGAACACACAATCACTTCACACACAACAGATATGAACCAAACAACCTCCAACCAACGCTTGCTTGCTCTGGATGTGCTCCGGGGCATCACCATTGCCGGAATGATCTTAGTCAACAATCCCGGTACATGGAGCAAGGTATACGCACCGCTGGGGCATGCGGCCTGGAACGGCCTGACCCCCACCGACCTGGTCTTCCCTTTCTTCATGTTCATCATGGGCATATCGACCTACATCTCACTGCGTAAGTACGCATTCAGGTTCAGCACAAGTGCCGGTCTGAAGATCCTCAAGCGCACTGTGGTGATCTTCGCGATCGGCCTGGGTATCGCCTGGTTCTCACTTTTCTGCCGCACCTGGAACGCGCTTGCCGGAGAAGAACTTCCCTTTTTCTCCCGGTTGGGGCAGGCAGCCTGGAATTTCGGCCACATCCGTATACTGGGTGTGATGCAACGCCTGGGAATCTGCTACGGAGCCACAGCCATCCTGGCTCTTACCGTGAAGCACCGGCATATCCCCTACCTAATCTTCTCCCTACTGGCCGGATACACCCTGCTCCTTTTCCTGGGCAATGGGTTCGCCTACAACGAGACCAACCTGTTATCCGTTGTAGACCGGGCCATACTGGGAAGCAACCACATGTATAAAGACAACGGCATAGATCCGGAAGGACTGCTCAGCACGCTCCCCTCCATCGCACATGTACTCATCGGGTTCTGCGCGGGCAAGATGCTGCTGGAGGTAAAAGACATCGGCGACAAGATCCAACGACTTTTCCTGTTGGGTACCCTCCTCACCTTCGCCGGATTCCTGCTGAGCTACGGATGTCCCATCAACAAAAAGATCTGGTCGCCCACCTTCGTCATGACCACCTGCGGACTGTGTGCCAGTTTCCTGGCCCTGCTGGTATGGATCATCGACGTAAAAGGGTACAAGAAGTGGAGCCGTTTCTTCGAAGCTTTCGGGGTGAATCCGCTGTTCATGTATGTACAGGGCGCGGTACTGGCCATCCTCTTTGGCAACATCCGCTTTCCGTACGAAGACGGGCTGATCAGCATACACGCCTATACCTATCGGGCGGTACTGCAACCGT
>Ga0192245_10446_pt1 | contig 17873 bp, 10 predicted proteins | sample Koala_Koa27_M3_FD_131238 | JGI IMG/M metagenome (GOLD analysis project Ga0192245, IMG submission 131238) | Enriched cells from koala feces incubated with labeled cellulose particles, San Francisco Zoo, California, United States - Koala_Koa2-7_M3 ...
GCCGGCAGCGGCAAGACCAAGGTGCTTACTTGCCGGATCGCACATTTGCTGCAGCAGGGCGTACGTCCTTACCGTATTTTAGCAATTACGTTTACCAATAAAGCGGCCGCCGAAATGCGCGAGCGCGTCGATAAAATGGCGGGAGCTGCGGCTAAAGATGTCTGGCTGTTTACCTTCCATGCTTTCTGTGCCCGTTTTTTGCGGATGGAAATAACTAAATTAGGCGGTTATGGCAGTAATTTTGCTATCTATGACAGCAGCGACAGCCAGAACCTGATTAAACAGATTTTAAAAGAACTGAATCTGGATGAAAAGCGTTTTCAGCCGGCCGGTATCGCGTCGCGTATTTCCAATGCCAAAAACCAGCTGCAGAGCGTCAGTGATTTCAGTAAAGCTGCTTCGGATTTTTACAATCAGAAAGTGGCGGAGATATATGAACGTTATCAGAATAAACTGCTGGTCAATAACGCGGTGGATTTTGACGATCTGCTGGTACTGTCGATACGGCTGCTGCAGGAAAGCGAAGAAGTGCGCGCCAAGTATCAGGAGCGTTTTGATTATCTGCTGGTAGACGAATATCAGGATACCAACCATGCCCAATATCTTTTAACCAAGCTTCTGGCGGCCAGACATCGTAATATCTGTGTCGTGGGCGATGCCGACCAGAGCATTTACGGCTGGCGCGGTGCTGATATCCAGAACATTCTGGATTTTGAAAAGGATTATCCCGAAGCCAAAATCATCAAGCTGGAACAGAATTACCGCAGTACGCAGGTTATTTTGGATGCTGCGAATGCTGTTATTGAAAATAATACAGGCCGCAAACCTAAAAATTTGTGGACGGATAATGATAATGGTGTGGCGATCACTTATTTTCAGGCTATCGACGAACGCGACGAGGCCCGTTTTGTGATCGAAAAACTGCAGGAGCTGCAGGGCCAGCAGAATATGAAGCTGGGCGAGATGGCAGTCTTGTACCGCACGAATACGCAGTCGCGTATTTTTGAGGAAATGCTTATCAAAAGCGGGATCACCTATAATATGGTCGGAGGACTTAAATTCTACGACCGTAAGGAGATCAAGGATATCATCGCTTATCTGCGCGTGATTTTTAACCCGGCAGATTCGCTGAGTCTGCTGCGGATCATCAATGTGCCGCGCCGCGGTATCGGCGATGCAACGCTGGCCAAGCTGCAGGCCCATGCCGCTGAAAATGGGATGTCGTTGTTTGACGTGGTATCGAATGCCGCGCAGGTCGAAGGACTGAGCATCCGTTTCGTCAGCAAGCTGGATGAACTGGCGGCTATCATTTTTGATTTGATGAATCAGGCTGATAACCTGCCGGTAGAGGAACTGATCGAACAGGTGCTGAATAAGACCGGTTATATGGAAGAACTGCGGAATGAGCATACAGCGCAGGCGCAGAGCCGCATTGACAACCTGATGGAATTGATGTCCGTCGGGCAGGAATTTGCCAAGACGGAAGAAGAGAATAATCTGGAAAATTTCCTGGGGCATGTGGCGCTGGTGTCGGATATCGACGATGCCGAGCTGGGTGAGGACGCTATTACGCTGATGACACTGCATTCTTCGAAGGGTCTGGAATTCCCGATCGTCTTTTTGGCCGGCATGGAGGAAGGTATTTTCCCATTGGCCGGCATGGAGGAAGGTATTTTCCCACATGCGCGGACGCTGATGAACGAGGAAGAAGTGGAAGAAGAACGCCGCTTGTGTTATGTTGGCATTACCCGTGCAGAGAAACAGCTCTTTTTGAGCAATGCAAAGATGCGGACTATTTATGGGCATACGGTGTCCTACCCGCCGTCACGGTTTTTACAGGAAGTGCCGCGTAATCTGGTTACGGTCTTCAAACGTCCGGCATTAGAACGCAGGACGATCAATATGGTGGAAGCAAAACCGCAGAAACGCAGCCGTGATACGAACTGGTTCCTGGGCGGGCAGGAAAGCTTTATTCCCAAGCAGGCAATGAGCACTGCGGGAGCTGCTGCCGGCGGCAGTTTTAAGGCCGGCGATAAGGTGAGCCATGCTAAATGGGGCGTGGGGACAGTCGTCAGTGTTACATCGTCGCAGGATGGGCAGGAAGTGAAAATCGCGTTTGCCGGTGCCGGTATCCGCAGCCTGCTGACCAAGTATGCAGTATTGAAGAAGCTGTAATTAAATAGTGTTTTGGTGGCAAAGTGCCGTACCATATATAGAATAGTAAAATTAAATTTGACACTCTGATTTTTGAAACAATGAGACTAAAGCCTGAAAAACAGAAGCCGCCGAAGGGCAGCACAATAAAGGAGGCAGTCATGGAACTGGAACGCGCACAGGCTAAAAACGAGGCCGAACATTTGCGGGCAGAGATCCGCCATCACGAATTTTTATATTATGTGCTGGATGCACCTGAGATCACCGACGCAGAATATGACCGGATGCTGGTGCGCCTGCGTGAGCTTGAAGCGGCCTGGCCTGACGATGTGCCTGCCGATTCGCCGACGCGCCGTGTAGGCGGGAAGGTGAATCCCGAATTTACTGAGGTCAGACATCTGACGCCGCTTTTGAGTCTGGGCAATGCTTTTTCGGATGCAGAGCTGGTAGCTTTTGATCAGCGTGTGCGCAGCGGTCTGCCGGAAGGCAGTGCTGTAGAATATGTTATGGAGCCGAAAATCGACGGACTGGCCTGCAGCCTGATTTATGAAAATGGACGTTTGGTAAGGGCGGCAACGCGCGGTGACGGTGTGATCGGCGAAAATGTAACAGCCAATGTACGCACGATCCGGTCGATCCCTTTGGTGCTGAATATGAAAAACGGCGCCGCGCCGCCGGAGCTTTTAGATGTGCGCGGTGAAATCTATATGCCAAGGCATGCTTTTATGCAGCTGAACGAACAGCGCCTGGAGGCCGGCGAGAGCGAATTTGCCAATCCGCGTAATGCGGCTGCCGGCAGTCTGCGTCAGTTGGACCCTAACGTAACGGCGCAGCGGTCGTTAAGCTTTTTTGCTTATGCCGTAGGCGAAGGAGCCAGGGGCAAGCATGCCGATTCTTTGGCGATGCTGGCTGATTATGGCTTTAAGGTCAGTGAAAATTACCGTATCGTAAAAAGTATCGATGCGGCGATAGAATATATCAGGGAATTTGACTCCCGGCGTAAAAGTCTGGCTTATGATACTGACGGCGCAGTACTTAAAGTCAACGCTGTTTATCAGCAGGATATTTTAGGTGCGACAGGCAAGGACCCACGCTGGGCGATCGCTTTTAAATTTCCGCCTGAGCAGGCTGAAACCAGGCTGGAGGATATCGTGATCCAGGTTGGGCGCACAGGCGTGCTGACGCCGACGGCGGTACTGACGCCGGTAAGGCTGTCGGGCAGTACGGTAAGCAGGGCCACGCTGCACAATGAAGATTTTATTAAAGCGAAGGATATCAGGATCGGCGATACGGTGGTCATCAATAAAGCCGGTGAAATCATCCCGGAGGTTCTGTATGTCGTGCTGGGCAAACGGCCGGAAGATACGAAGCCTTATGCGATGCCGCAGGAATGTCCGGAGTGCGGCTGGGCTGTTGAACGTAAAGACGGTGAGGCAGCTTTGCGCTGCACTAATCCGCATTGCCCGGCTTTGGGACGCGAAGGGCTGATCCATTTTGCTTCTAAAGGAGCAATGGATATCGAAGGCTGTGGACCGGCGGTTATCAATCAGCTGCTGGAGGCGGAACTGATCCGCGACGTCAGCGACCTGTATCTGCTGACTAAAGAACAGCTGGTAGTGCTGGATAGAATGGGTGAAAAATCGGCGGAAAATTTAGTGAAAGCTATTGCCGCCAGCAAGGAGCAGAGCTTCGACCGGTTGCTTTTCGGCCTGGGCATCCGTCACGTCGGGGCCAAGGTGGCTAGGCTGCTGGCAGTGCATTTTGGTACGGTCGAGAATTTGCTGGCTGCCGATGCAGAGCAGATCGCCGCTATCGACGATATTGGACCGAAGATAGCTGAAAGCGTCGTTACTTATTTGGCGTCGCCGTCGAACCGCGACTTGCTCACCCGTCTGAAAGAGCTGGGTCTGAATATGGAAATGCAGGTTCAGGCTGTCAGCGAAGAGCATCCCTTTTATGGCAAAACTATGGTCTTTACAGGTACGATGCCGACTTTGGGACGTGCTGAAGCGCAGACTATGGCGCAGGACGTGGGCGCTAAGGTCAGCGGCAGCGTCAGTAAAAAAACGGACTATGTCGTCGCCGGTGCCGAAGCAGGCAGTAAGCTGACGAAGGCGGAACAGCTGGGTGTGACTGTTATCGACGAAGCCGAATTTTTGCGCTTGCTAAGCGGTGCAGCTGAAGTATCGGGGACAGAGACAAAGGAACAGAAGCTTTTTTAAAAATATAATAGAAAAACAAACGACTGCATAATAAAAATTATGCAGTCGTTTGGCGTTTATGAAGCTAAAATTTTTATTTGTCCAGATAAGCGGCTGTGATCTCGCCGGTGTAGTAGGTGTGCCAATCCTTATCGGCATACCATCTGTCGGCCAGAGCCTTATCAAAATTTTCCGGTGCCATTTCGCGTTTTTCCACGATGCGGCATTCCAGATGCAGCCCGGCGCCTTTGATGACGGGCACTTTAACGGTCTGCCCTTCAGCAGGGGTGATTTCTGCCGCGGCGAATTTATCCATGTCACGTCCTGATTTGCTGCCGCATAGCCCCAGTGCTTTACTGAAAGCGGCTGTCAGCGGAAAACTGACGGTAAATTCGTTATGGGCTTCGATCAGCTCGTGCGTATAGCGTGAGTGACGTACCATTACGGTAAAAACAGGTTTGCCCCAAATATTGCCCAGCGCTCCCCAGCCAATCGTCATCGTATTGTGTCTGCCGCCTGCGGCAGTAGTAAGAAAAGCACCCTTCGCCAAAACCTTTAAAATAGTTTCCGCATGGTCGAAAGCGTTGATATTTTGCATAGCTGTCACACTCCTTCTACTATTATTATAATCGCTTTTGTGTGACAATGCTGTAAATTTGGCGAAAACAGGCATTGAAGCCAGGTGAAAATATTCAAATAGAGATCGATTGACAGTGCAAAAGAAATAAATTAAACTAGGTGCAAGTAAAAATATATCTTTAGGAGGCATTTTATGTTGAAGAAAAGTATGGCGGCAGTAGTTATGGTCATGGTGTTTGCCCTGGCACTGGCAGGCTGCGGCGGTAGTGACGGTGTCATGAGCAAGGGGTATGGGGATCTTTTCCGCGACAAAGCAGCTATTAATAAGGCGGTTACTGAAATAAAAGCCAAAGGCGGCGGTACGCCGCTGATGATTTTTCAAAGTATGCATTTCGGACCGGAATTTATTAATTTTTCCCGACAGGACCCTAAGAATAAAGAAAACGTCGATAATTTTGTCTGGACGCCTAATACAGGCTGGCAGGGACCTAAAATCGTAAAATTGAGCGGCGGCGGTAAACTTGAAGATAATTTATTCAATATTGACGACGTCAACTGGGATGCGATACCTGTTTTTATTGCTGAAACAGAGAAACTGGCAAAAGAAAACGGTATCGAAAAGGCTTCACTGGGCAGCAGCATTATGATCAATTTCAATGTCAGGAAGCAGACTCTCAGTTTTTCTGCTACTGTAAAAGGTGAACGTAAAGATGCTTATTCTACCGGCGATGTCCAGACAGGTAAAGTTACTAATTTCAGAGTGAAATAATAAAAAATAAACCTGCCGTTAAAGGCGGGTTTATTTTTTGCCGCGGCAGTTGCTGAAGCAAAGCGGTATATGATGGATATTATAGAAGTATAGGACAATTTGTGATATAATATATCCGATTTATTGCATATAATGAAGAACATTTATCATAGGAAGGTGAAAAAATGAAGGTCACGACCAAAGATGTAGAATACATCGCCCAGCTTTCCCGTTTGACTATTCCTGAGGGTGAAATGGAAAAATTCACGGAACAGTTCAATCAGATCCTCAATTATGCCGATATTTTGCAGAAGCTTGATACCGCAGGCATCGAGCCGACTCCGTACGTGCTGCCGATCAGCAACGCGTTCCGTGAGGACGTAGCTCTGCCCGGCGTTACTCAGGAAGAAGCGCTGAAAAATGCTCCGGCAGTCCATAACGGCGGCTTTAAAGTGCCCCGCGTTATCGAATAAGAGAGGGAGGAACTACTGTGGATCTTTACAAGAGCACTGCTCATGAATTGCATGATAAACTCGTTAATAAAGAAATCAGCTCCGTGGAACTGACTAAAGCTCTGTATGAGCGCATCGACGCTGTCGAGGATCAGGTCAAAGCCTATGTGACGCTGGATAAAGAAAATGCTTTGGCACAGGCGGCCAAGGTTGACGCCATGATCGCCGCCGGTGAAAAAATCGCTCCGCTGGCCGGCATCCCCGGCGCGATCAAAGATAATATCTGCACTAAAGGTCTTTTGACGACCTGTTCGTCCAAAATGCTGGCTAATGTTGTGCCGATTTATGATGCGCATGTTATTAAAAAACTTCGCGCCGAAGAAACTATTTTCCTCGGCAAAACAAATATGGACGAATTTGCGATGGGTTCTACTACTGAATCGTCTTATTTCCAGGCTACTCATAATCCATGGAACCTGGACCGCGTACCCGGCGGCTCCTCCGGCGGCAGTGCCGCTGCTATCGCGGCTGGCGAAGCTATCTGGACTCTGGGTTCAGATACCGGCGGTTCTATTCGTCAGCCTGCTTCTTTTAACGGCTGTGTCGGTATCAAACCGACCTATGGCCGTGTTTCCCGTTACGGCTGCGTGGCTTTTGCGTCTTCGCTCGACCAGATCGGGCCGATCACCCGCGACGTTACCGATGCCGCTACAGTGCTCAATACTATCTGCGGCAAGGACGAGCATGATTCTACTTCGCTGCCGGTGGAAGTGCCTGACTTTACCAAAGCTCTGCGTCAGGACGTTAAAGGCCTGCGTATCGGTCTGCCGAAAGAATATTACGGCGAAGGCCTGGACCCCAAAGTCCATGCCGAACTGAAAAAAGCAATCGCTCAATACGAAGCCATGGGCGCTGAGATCGTTGAGATTTCCCTGCCTCATACCGAATATGCGGTCATTACCTATTACATCATTGCTCCGGCAGAGGCTTCCGCCAATCTGGCCCGTTATGACGGCGTCCGGTACGGTTTCCGTGCGGCTAATGCCACCAGCGCGCCCGAAATGACTACGCTCAGCCGTACAGAAGGCTTCGGCGCGGAAGTAAAACGCCGTATCATGCTGGGAACTTATGTTTTGAGCAGCGGCTATTACGATGCTTACTATAAAAAAGCCATGCAGGTGCGCACGCTTATCCGCCGCGACTTTGACAGCGCTTTTGAAAAATGTGACGTTATCCTGGCGCCGACCTCCCCGGTCGTTGCTTATCCTATCGACGGCAAAATGGATCCTTTGTCCATCTATATGCTCGACGTTTACACCATTCCGGTCAATATGGCGGGCCTGCCGGGTATTTCCGTACCCTGCGGCTTCGCGGACGGTATGCCTGTGGGCATGCAGCTGATCGGCAAACCGCTGGACGAAGAAACCGTGCTGCGTGCAGCCTATACCTTTGAACAAGCCAACGAATACCACAAGGTACTGGCACCGTTAGGAGGTAACAAATAATGAAAAAATATACTACTGTTATCGGCCTGGAAGTCCATGCCGAGCTCAAAACAAATTCTAAAGCGTTCTGCTCCTGCTCGACTGAGTTCGGCGGCGAGCCTAACACCCATGTCTGCCCGGTCTGCCTGGGGATGCCCGGCGCTTTGCCTGTGCTCAACAAACAGGTGGTGGAATTTGCTATCCGTGCGGGACTGGCTCTGAACTGCGATATCCAGAAATTCAATAAATTCGACCGTAAAAACTATTTTTATCCCGATCTGTCAAAAAACTATCAGATCTCTCAATTCGATCAGCCTATTTGCCTGGGCGGGCATATCGACATTGAAGTGGAAGGCGGGAAAAAACGTATCGGCGTGACCCGTATCCATATGGAAGAAGATGCCGGGAAGCTGAACCACAGCGGCGCTACGATCAGTACCTCCGACTCGTCGGCAGTAGACTACAACCGTGCCGGCGTACCTCTGATCGAGATTGTCTCCGAGCCTGATATGCGCAGCTCCGAAGAAGCCCGCGCCTACCTGGAACAATTAAAAGCTATTTTGGAATATACTGATGTCTGCGACTGCAAAATGCAGGAAGGCAGTCTGCGCTGTGATGCCAATATCTCTGTCATGCCGGAAGGCGCTGCCGAGTTCGGTACCCGCGCCGAGATCAAAAACCTTAACTCCTTCCGCGCTCTGGTGCGCGCGATCGAGTACGAAGTCGAGCGGCAGATCGACCTTGTTGAAAGCGGCGGCCATGTTGTGCAGGAGACCCGTACTTGGGATGACGCGCAGGGCATGACCTTGTCCATGCGCAGCAAAGAAGAAGCGCATGACTACCGTTATTTCCCGGAACCTGATCTGGTGCCGGTAGAATTAGACGACGCCTGGATCGAACGCGTTAAAAATGAACTGCCAGAGCTTCCTGCTCAGCGTCAGCAGCGGTTGATGACAGAAAATGGCCTGCCTGCTTATGATGCAGGATTGATCGTTGCCACCAAAGCTATGGCCGACTACTTTGATGCTGCCTGCAAAAATGCCGGTGATGACAAAGCTGTAGCCAACTGGCTTTTGGGCGATGTTTCCGCCTATCTCAACAACGAAGGCATCGAAATCGATGCTTTCCCGATCAAACCGGAAAACCTGGGCGAAATGGTTGCCCTGATCAAAGGCGGCGTGTTGTCCAGCAAGCTTGCTAAAAAAGTATTTGCCGAAATGCTCAAAGCCGACAAATCTCCGAAAGTCCTCGTTAAAGAGCTGGGCTTGGAGCAGGTCAGCGACGAAGGCGCTATTGCCGCTATCGTTGATGAAGTGCTGGCCGAAAATCCGCAGTCTATTGCCGACTTTAAAGCCGGTAAAGACCGTGCAATCGGCTTCCTGGTCGGTCAGGTCATGAAAAAATCCCGCGGCAAAGCTAACCCGGGTATGGTCAATAAATTATTAGTAGAAAAAATGCAGTAAACGACTGCTGATTTTAAATCCTGTAAATGGGGGTGTCGCAATGAATAAACCGTTTGTTTTTGTTGGTTCAGGTTTGGGCTATTTGTGGTTGCTCATTTGGACGACTGTCGTTTCTATTATTACTGTGGGCTTGTTTTTCCCATGGGCTTATTCAGCGCAGCAGCGCTGGATCTGTGCTAATACCTACGTTGAAGGCAGGCGGCTGCGTTTCGACGGCACCGGGCTGGGGTTCTTTTTTCAATGGCTGGTCATTATGCTTCTGACTGCTGTTACTTTTGGCATTTATGCTCCCTGGGGCTATTGCCAGTTTAAACGCTGGGAGACCCGTAATACAGTTTTTGATGATTGAAAGCAACTGCCTGCTGTAATAAAACAATAAACAAAAGCTCCGTCTTTTTGACGGAGCTTTTTTGTCGTTCTGATTTATTTATATTTGCTAGAAAAATATTTAAAAATACAAATAAATATGCTTGTAGATATATAAAAAGTATGATATTCTTTTAATAAGTAAAAGAATATTAAATAATATAAAACGGCAAAACTGTCGAAAGGCAGTGACGCAAAGCTATAGGGTCTAAACCTTTACGGAATGACAGCCAGCTGCACTTAGCAGAGACGTGATCCGGAAGGGGTCAGCTGTCTCTGTTTTTATTTTGTCGAAAAGAGAAGCAGAAAGGGCCGTGCAGCATTGGCAGCAGCTTGGGCGCCTGGCAAAACGTCAGGGCAAAGCGCAGAAGGACAACGGCTATTAAAAATCTTTATGTCTTGTGGGGGGGTACTAAAGTGCTATAATATATTTGAAGCACTTTTACAATAATTAAAAAAGTTGTTTAAAAATGGTGCAGGATTTTGAATATAGTGGTTAAAGTGGTCAAAATTTGGAAAGGGGATTTGATGATGAGATCAAAAAGCTTGGCAAAAAACAAGGATTTACAAAGGAAAGTACTGTGCTCGCTGCTTGCAGCAGGCGTAATGTCCGTTTGTATATCTGGGGGGACGTTTGGGCGTCTGGTACGATTAAGGATCAAGATATGATCATTACCAGTAATATGGATATTGTTGCCGATGATGGCGAATTTGAAGGTGTTACGAATAGATATGCGGCTATAGGACATACACAAGATTCAACTATGACAGTTACTGCAAAACCGGGCGTTATGGTGGATAGTGTAGTAACAGCTACAAATGGTAGAGCTATGGGGATAGTTAATGTAGGTAATGGCGTTTTAAATGTTAACGGTAATTATAGTTTTGCGTTAAATGCTGATACTGTGAGAGGTATTAGAAATAATGGATATAATGACCTTAATTTGAACGGTGATTTTATAATTAAAGCAGTAAGTAAAGGCAAAAACTCTAATAATGATGTAGTAGTTGGGGTAGAGGCATTCAATGGAACGAATATTACTGTTAACGGTGATAAATTAAATATTGATATCACTACTGATAATGCCAGAATAATTGGCGTACAAAATTTTAATAATAATGGTGAAACTATTACTTTTAACAGTAATGATACGTCAATAAAAGCAGTGCAAATAGGAACTGGCAGTGTTTGTCAAGGTGTGTTGGCTTATCAAAGCACGACTAATTTTAATGGCAACGTCGTTATTGATCTTAAGGCTGATCAAGTGACGGATCAAGTACACGGCATAGATATTCAATGTGACCCTGGTAATAGTTATGAAACTGTTGTCAATTTTAATAATCAAAAAACTGACATAAAGGTTGAAGGGGGAGCAGGTTCGACTGTAGCTGCTATTAGAGCATCAGGTGTTCCTGGAACAGTAAATTTGAACGGTAAAGTAACCAATCTTACTGCTACGAATATTGCTGATGGATTTTCTGCAGCAGTTATCAGCCAATATGGAGCGCATGTAAAATCAGGCGCCGATTCGGATGTCAATGCTAGTGTAAATTCCAAGAATGGCGATGCAGTTGCAGTTTATATAAGTGAGTATGCCGGTTATAATGGAAATGTTGAATTAAAAGGAAGTCTTACAGCAAATGTCGTCAGTGAAAATGGTGCTGCGTGTGGCATTTTAGGAGAATTGTCAGACGAGGTAAAAGCGGAGACTGATGGAAATATTTACATCGGTAAAAATTTGAATTTAGGTGTTAATTCTAGTAATAGTGAAGCAATAGGTATTGGTGCTTCTGGTAAATATAATAAAACTAGTATCTTAGGGGATACCGCCATCACCGCCACAGGCAAAACTGGTGCGCACGCTCTTTATGCTGAGAAAGGCAGCGAGATCACTATCGGCAGTAAGGGCAAAATTGTAGACTTGACAGTTTCTAGCACCAATGGCGGCAAGGTTTATGGACTCGATGCGACAGGTGGATCTGATATTACTGTAAATGGCAGTAATTTGACCATAGACGTAAGTTCCTCTGTGGAAAATGGAACTATTAATGATAGGATTTTTGCTATTGATGCTTCGGACAATAAAGGCGGAAAAATAATTTTAAATAGTGATGGAATCACTCTTGTTGGCGAGCAAAAAGGGCATACTGTATATTGTGATGGTGTGCGTGCCAATGTGAGTACGATTGAGTTTAACGGCAATACTACAATTGATTTAAAGGCTGACTTAAAAGATGATTGGAGTGCTACCGAGAGTAAAAATAAACAGAGCCAGTTTGCCGGTATTAATGTGCAGTGTGATCCAGATGATAATAATGCTACAATTGTTGTTTTTAATGGAGGCAAGACGGATATTAAAGTTGAAGGTAAAGCTACATGGTTTGCTGCTGTACAGGGTTCTGGCGTTCCTGGGTCAATAAATTTTACAGGTAAAAAAGTAAATATTACGGCAGTCAACAATAAAGCTGTGAGGGAAGGGGATTCAACAACAGTCGGTATCTATGCCCAGTATGGGGCGACTATAAATTCTGTTGCAGCTACTGATATTGTTACTACGGTAGAGGCTAATGGTTATGCAAATGGCATTTATAATACAAACAATTTTAGCTATAATGGCAATGTAAAATTAAAAGGCAATTTTATGGGAACAGTTATCAGTAATGAAAGCAGTGCCTATGGCATTTATAATGATCCTCTTGCTGCTGATAACACAGGTGGCGAAGTTTACATAGGTAAAGGTTTAAAACTTGATGTTACTGCTCTAAAGGGTGAAGCGGTAGGAATTTATGGAGAAGGTGAACATAGTAAAACTACAGTTTTAGGTGACGTTATTATTACTACAAACGGTCAAAATGATTCTTACTCTCTTTATGCTGCTGCCAAAGCCAATATTACTCTTGGCAGTGCCGGCAAAACGGTTGCGCTGACAGGCGACGTTACGGCTAAAGATGCAGACAGTATCATTACGCTGGCAGGCGATAGCAATGTTGTTAAAGGCACGGTTACGGCTGATGCCGGCGGCATAGTTTTGGGAGGCGGTGACAAGGCAACCTATACAGTCGACAAATTTGTAACCAAAGGTGCTGGAGAAAGAGCTTCTGCTGCTGTGAGCGGTACGATCACCGTCAGCGGCGGTACTTTGAATATTGATAATCTAAGCGATATTAATAAATTTGATTTAGCTGATAATTCACTGATTGTCACTGGTAAAGGCGTGTTGAAAGCTGCGTCGGATAAGGTTTTTGAAGCTGATACTAGTGGTAAAAAAGTTATTGCGGGTGTTGACCAAAAAGTATTGTTCAATGGCGGTAAACTGGCTATTAGTGATACCAGTTATACTCTGGCAGACAGCAAGGTATACAGTGAGGCTTTGGGAAAGGTTGATGACAGCGGTGTAGGTGCTAATACCAAAACCACGATCGTTATGACCGGTACACTGCAAGATCAGCCTGTAGACAACAAGGCCACTGTAGACGACCTGGCGCCGACAGGTGCCGTCCATACCAATGTCACCGGTACGGTAAGCACTGGCACCTTGAACGTAGGTGACGACATTTACTCTGAAGGCGCGACGGGTGTCAATAATGACCTGGGCGTCAAAGACCTGGATTTCAGCAGTAACAGCGGCACTGTTGATGCCAGCGTCACTGTCAGCAACGATACCGGGCTGACACTGGTTGGCGACGGCAGCAGTGAACTGCTGAAAGGCACCGGTTCCAATAATACTGTAACGGTAGGCAGTAACAGCGACAGTGCCGGTACCCTGACCCTTGGCAATGCGGCTGCAGAAAGCAGCGGCGGCACCTTGAACGCAAATGTAACCCTGCAGTCCGACAGCCAGATGACTGTAGAAGCAGGCAGCTTTACAGTTGATAAGATCACAGCCACAGAAGGAACGGTAGCTGTCAACGCAGGTGCGGATCTGACAACGATGCAAGACTTTACAGTTGGCGATGCCATTAATAATAAAACGGGTACGATAGACGCTGCCGGATCTATAACAGCCGGCAAAGTGGATTTGCAGCAGGGGACCGTAGCCGTTACCGGCTCTTTAACGGCAAATGAGCTTAGCGTCGGCACGTCCAAAAAAGAAGGCACTGTCACCGCAGCCGGCACAGTAGACGTCGGCACCTTGAACCTGAACAGAGGCAAAGTTGAAGTTACAGGTGCGTTGGCAGCAGAAACGTTGACAGTTGCGGATAATAGCGGTGCTTCTATAGCAGTCGGCGCTGCTGACAGCGCCGGCACGCTGACTGCTAAAAATGTACAGCTTGGCGGTACCAGCCTCATGCTGGACCCTGCCTGGAAAGATGGTAGTATGATTCAGACAGCATCTAAAGCAGGGCTGAAATTTAACGGCAACCAGGTAGACGGAAAACTGACCGTAGGACAAAATTCAGTCTTGAGTCTGGGCACTGCGGATACGGCGAAAGCGGAAGCCGCCTTTGCCGATACCGGATTGACCTGGGGGCAAAATGACATCACCGCTGCTTTGTATATCGATTACGAGCAGACCATGGACAGCACGAAAGGCGGCATCAAAGTCGACGGCAGCCTGACTCATGTAAGCGACAGCAAAGATCTTGCTGCGGCCAACACCGCAACTTTCGCAGCCGGCTCGCTGCTGATGGTCGCCGGTGACGCCGCACTGACGATGGACGGAGCGTTAAAAGCAGGCGGCACGGCTACGATTACTATCAGTAATGGCAGCGCTGCGACTTTAAAAGTTGATTCCGGCGCCAAACTTTATATCGCCGATGCACAGGCCGATAAACAATATACCATCGTCAGCGGCTTTACGAACAGCGGTAGCGATGTTACAGACGGCGGCTGGAACGGTACGAACCTGCTGTTGAACAAACTGGTCAAGGGCAGCGGCAGCTATAGTAGCGGCAGCTTTACCGTCAGCACGCAGAAAGTTAAAGCCAGCGAAGCTCTGCCGGGCGTAGCTTTGCCGAATATTCTTGATGCAATGAGCTCTCAAACTGATTCGCCTTATGCGGGTATCAAATATCTGAGCAATGCGATCAGCGGCCTTAATAGTAATGCGCAGACGCTTGTGGCAGTCAACTCCTTCGCCCAGGGAGCGGAAAACAGCGGCGCTACCCGCACGGGTGCTTTAGCAGCCCTGGATCTGGGGACGGCGGCGCAGGAACATCTGTCCCTGGCCAAGGCGGCTGCAGAACAGAGCGGCGGCTTCGGCAAAGCTGCTGTTGATACTGCTGACAACGGCGGCATCTGGGCACAATATATCCACAACAAAGATAAAGTCGATAACATGGGCGGCGTCAGCTATGACGGACAATACAACGGTGTTATCATCGGCGGCGACTTTGCAGACCGTGGCAAATACAGCAGCGGCATAGCTTTCAGTTATGGCAGCGGCGACAGCACCGGCAGCGCCTCTAAAAATGAATTTGACTTCTGGGGCCTCAGCTACTATGGCGGTATCCAAAACGGCGATACCAATCTGATTTTCGATGTCGGTTACAGCAAAACCAGCAGTGACGTCAAAGGCGTAATCAAGGCCGAACCTGACACGCAGGTCATCAGTATGGGAGTCAAAGGTGAAAAACTTATCAGCAATGGGCATGGAACGAGCTATGTACCGTATGCGGGCCTGCGTTATATGAATATTGATACGGACAGCTATAACGGCAGTATCGACGGGAAGACGGCCGCTCATTACAGTACCGATAAAGCTGATTTGTGGTTGTTGCCGGTAGGCATCAGCATCAGCCATGAAAGCGTTACTGCCGGAGGCTGGAAAGTGCGTCCGACAGCCGATATCGCTTATGTTTGGACTTTAGGTGATAAAAATACTGCGATGGATATTACCGTTCCGGGTGTAAATGCGACCGACAGACTTGGCTATGATATCATGGACAGCGGTTTCTTTGTCGGCAAACTGGGCCTGGAGGCTGAAAAAGGTGATTGGACTTATGGCTTAGGCTATGCCTGCCAGAAAGGCAGTCATGCTCAAAACAGTAAATTTATGCTCAATGTAACTTACAGCTTCTAAAAAACAACTTTTTCAAAATCTCTTTTTCCTGTTCACCCTTTTGTGTACCTGTGTGGAAAGCCTGCCTTTTATCGGCAGGCTTTCTGCTTTTGATGCGGACGTTTATTTGTAGATGTCGGGTCATATTTTATATTCGCATGATTTATGGTAAAATAAAGATACAATCCAATGGCTTGAGCGTACGGTTTCTTGCATGCTGAGAACCGTTTTTTTATTTGGAGCTTGCCTGTTATGTTTTGAAAGAAGGAAAAGTAAATTGGGATCAGTCCATAATCAACATTTTAAGCCGCGGCTGGCGATGTTTGCCGTGGGGATATTTTTAATGACTTTTGGTATCGCTCTGTCCTGTAAGGCCGACTTGGGCACATCGCCGATTTCCAGTGTACCGTGGGTTATGAGTATGTTTTTACCTTTTAGTTTGGGTGATATTACGATCATGATGAACATTGTTATGATCCTGGCGCAGCCGCTTATTCTGAGGGCGCTTTATGTAAGGGAGCTGGTGGGCCAGCTGCTGACGACGCTGGCTTTTGGCTGCAGCATTGATTTTTTCAATGGGTCTGTTGGACTGGTTTATACCGGGCAGTGCGCTGGAGCAATGGCTTGCTTGCCTTTTAAGCATTGTTGTCTTGGCTTTGGGTGTTTTTCTGGAGGTGCGCGCTAAAATCTTTTTAGTTGCGGGCGAAGGTGTGGTCAGTGTACTGGCTTTTGTTACTCAAAAAAAGTTCAGCCTGATCAAAAATTGTTTCGATATATCGCTGGTCACTTTAGCGATTATTATTTCCTGGGTGGAATTCGGTACATTACAAGGAGTTGGAGCCGGTACAGTAGTGGCCGCAGTTTTAGTAGGGCGGTTTGTACATTTGTATGAAAGCAGGCTGAGTTTTTTCGATCGCTGGAAAGTAGAAGCTTAAGTGGCTGCAGCTTGATTTTCCTGTAAAATATTTTAAATTTTTTGGTTTCAAAATATTTGTCTTATCTGTAAAAAATATTTTAAGTGCTTGCCAAAAAAGCAGGAACGTAGTACAATGTGGTTAGCGAAAGCTAACCTGAGTGAATTTAAATTTATGGTACAATAAAGCGTCTGCGGCAGAAGCCGTAATGGCGCAGCGTGAACGAAAGCAGGTGTAAAAATGGCTGATTATATTATTGGCGGTATTTTAGTGGCTCTGGCAATTTTGGCACTGCGTAGCGTCTTCAAAAAAACATCTTCCGGCGGTTGTACCGGCTGCAGCGGCTGTAATGGCTGCGGACCCAGCTGTCACGGACAGGATCAGGAAACTGCCTCCAAATAAGCGGTGGAATGGCAGACGCCTGCGGCGTCGAAGCCTTGCAGATTATTGACAAATCATTTTAAAAAGCATATAATTTGACCATAAGGTCATTGGATTTTGTATCAGCCGCAGGCGCACGCAGACGTACGTGTCCTGCGTTTTTTTGTGAAGGTGGGTTTAGTTTTATGTATCATATCGACCGGGGCGCGTGGGCCGAGATCAATCTTGATGCCGTGGCGCATAACGTGCAGATCGCCAAAAGCAATCTTGATCCCCATACTAAGCTGTGTGCCGTTGTCAAGGCTGATGCTTACGGACATGGCGCGGTAGCGGTAGCCCGCGAAGCCGAAAAGAACGGCGCTGATTTTCTGGCCGTAGCGCTGCTGCAGGAAGGTCTTGAGCTGCGTGAAGCAGGTATCAGGCTGCCTATTTTAGTGCTGGGTTCGCTGCAGCCGGGAGCTGCCAATGTTGTAGTGCAGTTTGATATCAGTCACGCCGTTTTTGACGAAGAACGTTTATATGCCCTTAACGAAGCGGCTGTTAAATTGAATAAAAAAGCCAGGATCCATATCGCTATTGATACCGGTATGCATCGGATCGGCGTACATGTTCGCGATGCGGGTGAATTTGCGGCTAAGGCCGCGGCGCTGCCTGGCATTGAGATCGAAGGAGTGTTCTCGCATTTTGCAACGGCAGATGCTGATGACAAAGCCTATGCCGCGCATCAGTTTGAACGCTTCCAGGAAGCGCTGAAGCTGATCAGGGAGAAGGGTATCAGGGTACCGCTGGCACATATCGCCAACAGTGCCGCTTTGACAGAACTGCGTGAATATCAGATGGATATGGTGCGTCAGGGTATTACTTTGTATGGTTTGCATCCTGCGCATATGAGCGATTGTTATAAAGATTTTGAGCCTGTCATGACGGTCAAATCGACGGTAAGCTTTGTCAAAAGCCTGCCTGCCGGTGCGACTATCGGTTATGGGCGTACTTATACATTGAGCCGTCCCAGTGTTATTGCCACGGTGCCGGTCGGTTATGCCGACGGCGTCATCAGACGTCTTTCCAACGTGGGCTATATGCTGGTTGGCGGCGGCAGGGCTCCTATCGTGGGCCGCGTGTGTATGGA
>Ga0192245_10365_pt2 | contig 17842 bp, 14 predicted proteins | sample Koala_Koa27_M3_FD_131238 | JGI IMG/M metagenome (GOLD analysis project Ga0192245, IMG submission 131238) | Enriched cells from koala feces incubated with labeled cellulose particles, San Francisco Zoo, California, United States - Koala_Koa2-7_M3 ...
TTTTTTTTTTTATTACTTAATTTTAAAAAACTATTTCTCGTCCCTAATAAAAAAAAAAATATCCCCCCCCTCTGCTTCGGGTTATATTTTTTTTTGTGCCTTCGGCACTTCAAATTAAAACTCTGGATTCTCTATCTCGAGGTAATAAACTTTCCTATCATACCCGTTTTGGGATCAAATGAGAAACGATAATCGTAAATATCTCCTGTATTGATAAAAAAGTAAAGTTGATTTTCTATATAATACACATCGGAGAAATAGATATATCTATTTTGTGGATTTGGAAATACGTCTTTTATCAATTCTGAGAGGTTCCATTTTATATCTCTTTCTCCAGATAAAATATAGGCTTTATTGGATTTATCATAAGGTGACTCTATTACCGCCATGTTTTCCAGATCTTTTAAAAGTAATACAATCGCTTTTTGAGGAAAAGTTATGGTATGTTTTTCTCCTTTATATGACCAGGTTATTGCAGAAGGAAGTTGTTCACCTATAGAACTACCTTCTTTCCGGTTAATTCCTTCTAATTGAAAATCCTGAATATACATATTGACTTTTTGTTATATAAGGTTCATTACAAAAGTATGCTTTATGGGTAAATGAGAATGTTTTTCAAGCTGTTTTTTTATCTTTGTTGAAATCTAAATCAAGTATACATGGAAACATATACAGCAAATCCGGACAGATATTCATCTATGGAATATCGTCGTTGTGGTCGTAGCGGCTTGTTATTGCCTTCTATTTCATTAGGTCTTTGGCATAATTTTGGGAGTGTAGATATCTTTAATAATTTTATTAAGATAGCACATACGGCTTTTGATAATGGCATTACCCATTTTGACCTTGCCAATAACTATGGTCCGGTATACGGGTCGGCTGAGGAAAACTTTGGACGAATCCTTAAAAAAGGCTTAGGTGTGTATCGGGATGAAATGATTATCTCATCCAAAGCCGGATATGATATGTGGCCCGGACCTTATGGAGAGTGGGGAAGCCGGAAGTATTTAATGGCGAGCTTAGATCAAAGTTTAAAAAGATTAGGATTGGATTATGTGGATATTTTTTATTCTCACAGACCTGATCCTGAAACACCTATCGAGGAAACTATGGGGGCTTTGGCAGATATCGTTCGTCAGGGAAAAGCCTTATATGTAGGTATCTCAAATTATGATGATAAACAAACCCGTGAAGCTGTGATTGCTTTACGCGAGCATAAAGTACCTTGTCTCATTCATCAGCCTAAATATTCCATGTTGGAACGTTGGGTTGAACCTAAATTATTACCTGTACTGGAAGAGGAAGGGATGGGTTTAATCGCATTCTCTCCTTTGGCACAGGGATTATTAACGAATAAGTATTTGCATGGAATACCGGCAGATTCCAGGGCAGGAAAATCTACAGGGCATTTACAGAAAGAAGAGGTAACAGAAGAAGTAATAACCCGTGTACGCCAGTTAAATGAATTGGCAAAGGAAAGAGGACAGAGTCTTCCGCAAATGGCTATTGCCTGGCTATTAAAAGATAAACGGGTAACCAGTGTTTTAATAGGAGCCAGTTCTGTAGAGCAGTTAAAAGACAATTTGAAAACATTGGATAATACATCTTTTTCGCAGGAGGAACTGGATAAAATAGAAACTATTTTACGATAAAAATAAAATCCCCTTGCAGCGAATTAATATTTCTGCAAGGGGATTGATTTATTTTAATTATTGGATTTTGTAAATATAGTTCTCTTTTAGACTCTCCTGAAAAGAGATACAATCCACAATAATAATAAGGCTCCAATAATAGACATAATGATCGTACCAAGGATACCATTTACAGCCAGGCCTAACATACCGAAAATCCATCCACCGATAACACTACCAACGATACCAACGATTAAGTTTACGATTAAACCAAAACCGGCACCTCTAAATATCTGTCCAGCTAAAAAACCTGCGATTATCCCAATAATTATTGATATTAATATTCCCATAGTTATGTATTTTTAGTTTATGATAATCTAACAACAAGGTTATGGAGGGTATTGTTTTTGGAATGATCGTCTCTTTTGAATTTTCGTATGCTTACTTTAACGTCTTAATCTGTTCAGGAGTTAATAGAAAAATGAAATTCTGTTCCTTCCCCCACTGTCGATTTATAGGATATTTTTCCTCTGTGCAGAGCTATGATTGCCTGTGATACGTTTAAACCTAATCCGGCGCCTTGCTCATTGTCGGTGCCAGGTGTAGAAACTCTTTTTTCTTTATTTAATAGATTTTGTTGTATCTCTTCTTTTATTCCTATTCCCTTGTCTTTTACACAACAACTGATCTCTCCTTTTTCAGCGTGTTTGGTTGATATTTCAATACGACTGTTTTCTTTACTGAATTTGATCGCATTAGAGAGTAGATTGCGTACAATTAATTTAAGCATTTCTACATCCGCTTCTCCGTGTAACATATTATCTAATCCTTTCCGGATAATCGTTATATTTTTTAAATCAGCCAGCGGAACATAGGTGTCTGTTACACTATCCACAACAGCATTGATATCGGTTGTTTGTTTATGAAGAGAGAGTTTATTTTGAGAAAGTTTAGACCAATTCAATAGATTGTCAAGTAATAAAGAGGTCTCTTCGGACGTTTTGTTAATTGTCAATAATAATTGATGAATATTTTCTCCGATAATCTCTTTATTGACCTGATTTAAAACAGAGGTATTTAATACTTTTAATGAATTTAATGGAGTTCTTAACTCATGTGAGATTACAGAGTAAAGCATATCCCGTGATTCGATGGTTGATTCCAATGCCTTTTTATATCTTTCGATACTGTATAGCTCATAACGATGTGCAACCCTTTTTACAAGTTCTTCCCGTTGGAAAGGTTTAGTCACATATTCAATCGCTCCTAACTGATATCCTTTCACAATACTTTCCATATCGTTTAAGGCAGACATGATAATAACAGGTATATTATTTGTTTCGGGATTACTTTTCAGTTGTGTCAAAACTTCATACCCATCCATCTCCGGCATCATGATATCCAGTAAGATAAGATTCGGATGTTTCTCTTTCACAATCTGTAGAGCATCCCTGCCATTATCTGTTGTCAGAAGCGTGTAACCTTCTTTTTTCAGGATCGTTTCTACTAATAATACATTAGTGGAAATATCATCAACGATCAGTATTGTAAATTCATTTGTAAAGTTGTCCATTATTATTTTTCCGGTCTATGAGTTTACAAAATTATCAAAATCCTTTAAATCATAATACAATTTCCTTCTAATAGTTGTTATTTCATCTATAGTTTTGTTTGTGAAATAAAGAATATATTTAAAATCTCTTTTTTAATAAATTTATACCATTAAACATAAATAAGTATTAACATCTGTTTCTGTTTTCAGAAATGTAAATCTTAAAATGGCGAAACCTTATTCCTTTATCTTTTATTTTTGTGTAGGTTTGCATATAAATCTTTCAATAATGACTCCATACTTATATCGGATTGCTTCTATATTTTATCATACATACGGCGGAGATATCAGTCGGTTTGCCTTCATTTTTCCCAATAAGAGAGCTGGTTTATTTTTCCAGAAATACCTGTGTGAGATAGCAGACAGACCTCTATTCTCACCCTCTATTCTCACCCTTTCTGAGTTATTCCAGCAATTAAGTGATAAGCAACTTGCCGACCGGATCAGTATGATCTTTCAGTTATATAAGAGTTATGTTCGAATAAGTAATGCCTCAGAACCTTTTGATGAATTTCTCTATTGGGGAGAGATGTTATTAAATGATTTTGATGATGTAGATAAATATATGGTAGATGCCCGCATGCTATTTACCAATGTGACTGATTTGCGGGAAATAGAAACTGATTTTAGTTTTCTGAATGAAAATCAAATTGCTGCTATACGTACATTCTGGGCCACTTTTCATCCGGATCATAAGAGTACGAACCAGACTAGTTTCCTTGCAGCATGGCAGATTTTATTTGAATTATATACGGAACTTAAACAAATTCTTGCCGGTCAGGGAAAAGGATATGAAGGAATGATCTGGAGAGAGGTGGTGGAAAATCTCAAAGACGCTCCAGAGATCTCTTTGCCTTATGAGAAAGTTGTTTTTGTTGGATTAAATGCTTTGTCGGAAGTAGAAGAGCGGTTATTAAAAGAATTGCAAAGAAGGGGAGTAGCCGATTTCTATTGGGATTATGATTCGGATAAAGTCAAAGACCCCGATAATAAAGCATCCTATTTTGCTGCTTATAATTTGAGACAATTCCCTTCTCAACTCAATTTACCTATAGAAAAGATAACGGATAGCCAGATAGAGGTTATCGGTATTCCTTCGGGGATAGGGCAGGCAAAACAGGTTTGCTCTTTACTGGAAGATATCTGCCAGATTAAAGACTGGGATGACGAGAAAGCCATTCGTACAGCTGTAATCTTGCCCGACGAAACGTTGTTAATACCTGTATTAAATGCCATACCTGAAACTATTCAACGGATTAATGTAACAATGGGATATCCATTAGGAGGTACGCCTGTGGCTGCGTTGATGGAATACATATTAACTTTACAGAAAAACATTCGTTATACCGATCGCTATCCTTTATTTTATTACAGGGATGTGTTACCGGTTTTAAATCATCGGTATATTGTAGGGTCTAACCCTGATTTGATAGGAGAGATTGTACGGGATATCACGCAAAACAACCGGATTTATATAGGTGCGCCGGAATTGTCAAAGACAGAGTTGTTGAAAATTATTTTTACACCTGTTAATCGTTCGGATATGTTTTCCGATTATTTGTTGGAGGTATTGGTACAGTTAAATATTTTCCTGATACCGGAGACGTTGGCAGCAGACGAAGAGGATGAGGATGAGGATGAGAAACCACTGACTTCCCATGATTTGGAAAGAGAGTTTATCTTTCATTATTTCCTTACCGTAAGCCGGATGAAAGAGGTAATGGAAGATGTAGGTATCGATATGCATTTTGATACTTATTTTCGATTATTGAAAAGGATTACAGAGTCTATTACTATCCCTTTTCAGGGTGAACCGCTGGCAGGTTTACAGATCATGGGAGTATTGGAAACGCGTCTTCTTGATTTTGACCGGATTATTATGCTTTCCATGAATGAAGGTGTTTTCCCGCAAAAGAAACCTGGTAATTCGTTTATACCATATAATCTTCGTCGTGGGTTTGGCATGCCGACATATGAACATCAGGATAGTGTATGGGCGTATCACTTTTATCGATTGATTCATCGTGCACAACAAATCAGCCTGATTTATGATACCCGCAACAATGGTTTGCAATCCGGTGAGATGAGCCGGTTTATTCATCAGTTGAATTATCATTATGAAGTCCCTTTAAAACATAAACTGGTGATTTATCATGTTTCTTCATCCAGGACACCACCTCTGGAGATTCATAAAACAGGAGAAGTAGTTGAACGATTAGCTGGTTTCTGTAAGGGAGCAAACAGGGCTTTATCAGCAAGTGCGATCAATACGTATTTGGATTGTCCGTTGAAATTCTATTTTTCAACGGTAGAAGGTGTACAGGAGGAAGAGGTAGTAAACGAAACCATTCGGAGTGATATTTTTGGTAGTATTCTCCATAAAGTGATGGAAGACTTATATAAATCTTTTCGTGGAAAACTGGTGACAGCCGATCTGTTAGATCTGATTCGTAAAGATAACCGTTTATTAACAGCTACTATAACGAAAGCATTTGCAGAGGTTTTCTTTAAAACCGATCATGTGCGTGCTTTGACCGGACAAAACTACCTGATTGGTGAAATGATCCGTAAATATGTAATAAAGGTGTTGGAACGGGATAAAAAGATTACCCCTTTTCGTTATCTGGAATCAGAAAAAAGAATTAAAGCAGAATTCTTATTATCGGATAATACCTGTGTACAGTTAAAAGGTTTTATAGACCGGGTAGATGAAGTACAGGACCGTATTCGTATTATTGATTATAAGAGTGGTTCGGGATCGACTTTCTTTAATGGTGTGGAACCTTTGTTTGATATAGAAGAAAAAGACCGGGCGAAAGCTGTTATGCAGGTATTTATGTATGCCTGGATGTATAATACATTGCCGGAAAGAAAAGGGAAGTTAGTACAACCAGGTATTTATTATATGCGTGATTTGTTTAATGAGAATTTTGATCCTTCAATTTATTATAAAGTAGGACGAGGGGAGAAGAAGCTCGTGGAAACTTTTGTCGATTATGAACAGGATTTTGAAACCGGATTACGTAAATGTCTGGAAGATATTTTCTGCCGGGATATTCCGTTTATACAAAGTCCAAATGGCAAAGCCTGTGTATATTGTAACTTTAAAGAAATTTGTGGGAAATAATAAGGAATCAGAAAAGAAAACCTAACGAGAAACTCATAACATTCACCCGTTTATTAATAGCAATGTCATAGTTTGAAACTTCCCGACTGGTTACGTTCATGAAATCACTTTCTGTTTTGTTCAGACCCAACTCATAAGTGAAATCAAAGAATAACCGCCAGATACTAACTCCAACTCCCATGACTATATTAATATCAAACAGATCACTATTCTTAGATAAAGTGGTTTCTGCACCGGAAAGATTAAAGTTGTATCTTGTATTATATTTATAACTTACTTTAGGACCAGCCATCAGGCTTAACCCATAAGGTCCCTCTTTCACAATGTTATATCCCAGTAACATAGGAACTTCCAATGCTTTTGTTTTTATTTCCAGGTTATCATAATCGGTAACCGGATTTACATTTCCTTCTTCCAGGGGTAAAGTAAAACGTATATCTGATGAGAAATGATGCCAGGAGATACTGGGTTGTAGAAATACCCGATCTATATTTATTCTACAAAATAAAGATGCCAGATAACCTACTTTATATTGTAAATGGATATTATCTGCCTGGTGTCCATCAATGGTGATAGAGTGGATAACCGGAAGGGTTGACTTCAAACCGATGGTTCCTCCCCAATTAAATCGTTTATCTTTTGTATAAAAGACCTCCTGAGCCTGTACACTCAGAAAACAAAATAAACAGATCAGGATCAGGTGAAGTTTTTGCATACGGTTATTTTTTCTTTTTCACAGACCAGCCAAATTTACCAATAAATTCTCCTAAACCATAATATTTGCCATGTGAATACGCCAATAGTTTTGCTTTTTGCATATCAAACGCTCCGGTTTCCGGGTCTAAATAGTTTTCATCTGCCTGTACATTGACTACTTCGGCAATGAACATATCATGACTACCCAATGCCAGGATCTCTTTTACTCTGCATTCTATGCACAAAGGAGATTCTTCAATGGTAGGTGCATTCACAACAGATGCTTTTCCGGGAGTTAATTTCATCTCTTTGAACTTGTCATATTTACTTCCTGAGTTAACACCACACCAGTCTGTAGCATACGCCAATGCTTCGGTTGTCAGGTTAATAACAAATTCCATATTTTTCTTTAGAATAGGATAGGAGTAACGTTCCGGTCGGATAGAAATATAACACATGGCAGGGTTTGTACAGATCGTTCCTGTCCAACTGGCTGTAATGATATTATATTCCGAAGGCTCACCTCCACAGCTAATCATTACTGCCGGAACAGGATAAATCATCGTACCTGGTTTCCAGTCTTGTTTCATCTTTTTAAGAAGTTAAAGAAGTTATCATTCGCTTTGCTCATTAGAAGTTAAAAAGTTAAAGAAGAATTGAGAGGTATTTATTCTTGGCTTCTTTAACTTCTTGACTTCTCTAACTGCTATTTAATAATAATATCCTCCTTATTAGTTTTACGTTCGCAGTAATAGCAACGGATGGTTCCCTTTTCTTTGTTTATTACATCAAAACGGGTTGCCATAGGTTCGTTGTTTGTAATACATTTAGGGTTATTACATTTTACGATACCTATGATTTCATCTGGTAAGATTACACGTTTCTTTTCTACTACCTCATAATCACGGATAATATTCAGTATGACATTGGGAGCGATTAATGCAATCCGGTTGATCTCATTCTCCTCAAAGAATTTATCTGAGATTTTGATCATCCCTTTGCATTCCATCTTTTTGCTTTGCAAATTATTTCCAATGGTAATGGTATTATCCATTTTTTCTAATCCTAACAAAGAGGCAACTTTAAATAACTGGCTGGGGGGGATATGATCGATAGATGTTCCGTTTTCTAATGCGGCAACCTGTAATTCTTTTTTCTTTTCCGGTGACATACGTTCCTTAAATTAAATGATTCAAACCTAATACTTCGCAAATAATCGCCTGACGGGCAAATAGCCCGTTCTGTGCCTGTTGGATATAATAGGCTTTCGGACTATCATCTACATCGTAATCAATCTCATTTACACGGGGAAGTGGATGTAATATTCTTAAATTATCCTTACTGTTATCCAACATTTTCTTATTAAGGATATATACATTTTTCACCCGTTCGTATTCCATCAGGTCGGTAAATCGTTCCCGTTGTACACGGGTCATATAGATAATATCAGATTGATTAATGATCTCTTCTGTAAAATCTAAATGTTCTTCGTATTGGATACCTAATTCATCACAGAAGTGTTTTTGTTCATCGGGCATTTGTAACTCCTTCGGTGCTACAAAATGGAATGTAGGATTAAAATGTGACATCCCAACGATCAATGAATGGACTGTACGACCATATTTAAGGTCACCCACAATTGTAATGGTCAGATCATTTAATGTTCCCTGAGTTTTCTGAATAGAATAAAGATCAAGCATAGTTTGTGTCGGATGTTGGTTCGCTCCATCACCAGCATTAATAATAGAAACATCCGTGACTTCTGAAGCATATTTAGCAGCTCCTTCCAGATGGTGTCGCATCACGATAAGGTCTGCGTAATTGCTAACCATAAGAATAGTATCTTTCAACGTTTCCCCTTTGGATGAACTGGTTGTTGAGGCATCCTGAAAACCGATGACTCTACCACCCAAACGGTTAATAGCTGTTTCAAAGCTTAAACGAGTGCGGGTAGAAGGTTCAAAAAAAAGGGTTGCAGCTACTTTATTCTCTAACAACCTTCTATTGGGATTTTCTTCAAATTTCCGAGCGTTTTCCAATATACGCAAAATGTCCTCTTTAGAACATTGATCTATAGATACTAAACTTTTGCTTTCCATATACATTTTATTCTTGACAACAAACTTAGTGAAAAAACAGGGAATGATTAAAAAGTCAATCTATAATTTTTTCAATAGTTTGGATAGAAGTAATAAAATGAAAGGAGAATGTCGGGATTTTTTAGAGACGTGAGGAGATTCAGAGCCGAACCACAATAACCCAATACAATAAAACATGGAATTATGTAGCGGTTCGGAGAACCTTATATTTAACGAGCGGGGATCTGGAGATCCCCTTTAGCAGAATGGGGAGAAAATATTCCATATGAGAAGTAAAAACCAAGAACCAAAAACCAAAAAGTAAAAAGTAAAAAAACGAATCATCCCGTGCTTGACACGGGATCGCATTAGAACAGACTGTTTGTATTTTTTATAATAACCCTTCCCTGTATTGTCTTTGCGATCCCGTGTCAAGCACGGGATGATTCGTTTTTTTACTTTTCGTCTTTTTATTTTTTGTCTTTTAGAATGAATGTCTATTATTGAAATTATTTAATACCCATCATTCTGTTTCCAGTTAGTATTTACATTCAGTACATCTTGTGGTACAGGGAAGATGCGTCTGAATTTTTCTGTTAGTCCGGCTGGATATAACTCTTTTTTGAATCCCCAATTATCTTCAAATTTACCAAAACGGATGAGGTCATTGCGGCGCCAGGACTCGTCGGCAAATTCACGGGCACGTTCGTCTAATAAATCTTCTAATGTAGGTGTACCGTTTACAGACGGTGCATTTACATACGAGCGGATTTCATTCATCAGAGAAGTAGGTGTATCTCCGTTGGTTGGAGTGGCTCCCCGTAGGATTGCTTCTGCTTTCATTAATAAAATATCTGCATAACGAAAATAGGCACATCATTGCTTTGACTGCGCTCGTCTGCTGTTGTAACATTGGGATCCATGATGAACTTAACAGAACGGTATCCCATGGAACGTCCCCGTTGATCATTTCCGCAATCCAGTCTGCTTTTATCACGCAGTTCAATCTCTTTGTAAAATTCCATTTGCCAATCAAATTCATCGTCGGCATCTTCTCCGTCATAATCCTGATCGATACCCCGTTTGCTGGTTGGGATTGTGAATGGTCTATCTGTTTCTTCATAATTCTCCCAGTAATATTGGGGACCGGTTAGGTAGGACGCATTCCGTTCATCACCTTCCAGATTAAATTTGTCGTAAAACTCTGGTAGACAACGCATGGTTCCTCCTACACTTTGCGGTAAGTCGCCAAATTGTTTTTGGGCACTACGGTGAATCCAGTAACGGGCGTATATCATGCCTCGTTGTTTTTCACGGTCGAAAGGCATCACAAAAATGAAATCTTTGATATGAGGACCGTTGTCCGGACGGAATTTCACCAGGAACTTATCATTCAGGTTAAACTTTCCGGTTTTAATAATGGCATCACACATCGCTACTACGCTATTTAATTTTTCATTTGCCATATCCGGAGTATAAGTAGCCACATCCGGAGTTGTATATACAGCCCAGTTTAAATAGAGTTTAGCCAGTAGTGCTTCCGCCATGTAGCGGGTAGGTTTGCCGTAGGTAGTTGCATCTACACCTGTGGGTAAGTTATCCATGACAGCCAACAGTTCTGATTCGATAAACTTACATATTTCAGCCCGGGGTGAACGGTCTGGTTGTTCGTCCACCAGTTCTTTCAGGAGAGGAACTCCTCCGAAATTATCCATTAAGATAAAATAATAATAGGCACGCATGGCACGTATGGGCGCTGCTTTTTCTCCTTCATCATCATCCAGCATGGCAAGAACGGTATTACTGGAAGTAATCCCTTTCATAGCCGAATTCCATATATCTGTCAACATAGAATGAGTGGGATTCCAGGAGTGAAGATGTAAGTCCATATAAATACCTCCATCATAGTAGTCATTCCCAATGGTTGCGCTTAATGCTTCGTCCGAAGATACGGTTTGTACATACCAGTGGTTACGCCCGAATGTTTCCCGATAGGCATTATATACATCGGCAGAGGCTGCTTCTGTTGCTTCGTCGGTGGGTGGAAAGCTGGTAAGTTGTGATTTAATATCTACATCCAGGTCTGAACAACCGGATAATATACTTATCGTTATCAGTAGAGATAATATAGATTGAATTGTTTTTATCTTTTTCATATGATGTTCGTTTAGAAATTAATATTGACACCTAACATAAAGGTACGTGTTTTCGGATAGGTCTGACGGTTATCGATACCAGGAGTTAAACCTCCCAGATTTACTTCCGGATCCATTCCTTTATAGCCCGTTATCACAAATACGTTATTGCAAGTTGCATATACCCGTAAATTCTGAACCCAATCGTTTAAGTTTCCGAAGTTATACGATAGAGTTAAGGTCGATAAACGTAAATAACTACCATTTTCAAGATATCGATCTGATAAAATGTGAGAGTTACCATCTGTTGGGTTCTCTGTATCGACTACACTTTTTAATAAATTGGTACCTACTACTGTTACATTTGAGTAACGGGCATTGGTTGCGTTCATTACTTTATTACCGAAAACACCTGTAAAGAATGCGTTTACAGAGAAATTCTTATAATTTAAGTGGTTGTTCCAGCCAAGTGTAAGTTTGGGTTGGGCACTTCCTGTACAACGTTGATCTCTTTTTTGTTGAGGAGTAGCCGTAACCCCTACTAAATTACCATCGTCGTCGTATTCGTTAAAAACAGAAACGCCGTCGCTATCGTATCCAGCCCATTCATAGGTATAAAACTGACCGATCGGATAACCTTCCATGATTCGTTGTCCACGATACCCTGATTGTCCGGCTCCTCCCAGGTCTGCTGTTTCAATGTAATCTACAGAAAATTCATTATTGGAAATTTTCTTTACTACGTTTTTATTATGGGAGAGGTTAATTCCGGTACTCCAACTAAATGTTCTTGTTTGTAAAGGAATCGCATTGATAGAGAATTCAACCCCTTTATTATTGATTTCTCCTACATTAGCTGTTAGTTTATCAAACAGATATTGGGTGGTAGAAACCGGATACTCATAAATCAAATCTTTTGTGTTTTTATTATAAAACTCAATGGTTCCACTTAACCGGCTGTTGAAGAAAGCATAATCAAGACCCACGTTAAACATCCCTGTTCTTTCCCATTTCAAATCAGGGTTGGCATTTGCTGTAGGACCGATGGTGTGTACAAGATCTCCGTTTGAGTTGGTAAACCATCCGGTTGCCCCATAACGTTGGGTAGCGGTAAAGGCATCAAAACCAAGTGAATTACCACTTACTCCATAGCCGACACGGAATTTAAGATCGTCGAAGATCTCCAATCTTTTTATAAACTCTTCTTCTGAGGCACGCCATGCAACGGATACCGAAGGGAAAGTTGCCCAACGATTATTTACTCCAAAAGCAGAAGAACCATCTCGTCTTACCGTTGCCTGAAAAAGATATTTACTGGCGTAAGAATAATTCACACGACCAAAGAAAGAGATCATCCGGAGGGTAGAAAGGTAATATTTACCAAACCCGTCTTCATCAATTACTACATTATTACCCAATCCGAGATTATGATATAACAGGTCGTCGCTATAAAAACCGGTTGTTGTAGCCTGGAAGCCATCATTATCATTGCTTTCTTCCCAGGAATATCCCAACATGACCCCTAATTTATGTACAGTACGGAATGTTTTATCGTAATTGAAATACATTTCCACCATTTTCTTTTCGTTTTCCACAGATGCTCTTGATGCGCGTCCATCTTTCTCTAATAAAGATCTCGTTGAATAGTATTTATTATAATTGATATTTTCATTCTGATAGGTGAAATCAATATCATACGTAAGTTCGGGAAGAATATTCACCGATGCTTTAGCAATCGCCTGTATACGTTTTGTTTTGGTATAATCCGTATTCTCTTCAATCAATGAAACCGGATTATAATACATCGTACGTGAACTACGTTCAAACCAGCTCCCGTCCTCATTTTTTACAGGCGAGAAAGGTAGGTAATAATTCATGGCATCATACACACTTTTTCCATCTCCCATAGCGGGTATGTTATTTTGTTGTGTCACACTTCCGTTCACGTTAAAAGAAAGTTTCAAACGGTCTTTCAATGTTTTTGTCTCTACAAATGCACGTCCGATATAGCGTTCCAGGTCTGTTCCTTTCATTACCCCCTGGTTATTCATGTAATTGATACTTGCATTATAAATGGTTTTTCACTACCTCCACTGATTGCTACATTATGGTTGGTTGAAACACCTGTACGCTGTACCTCTTTTTGCCAGTCTGTATTCACTCCGTAGTCATCGGCAGGATCTAATGAACCTACTCCGTGTTCCAGAAAATAGGCTCTGTATTCATCGCCGTTCATCATGTTCAGATTTTTAGCTATACGGTCAAATGCAACATATCCGTTATAGCTTACCGATGCTTGTCCTGATTTCCCTCTTTTAGTCGTTACAATGATTACCCCATTGGCTGCTTTTGAACCATAAATAGCAGTAGCCGAAGCATCCCTGAGCACATCAATACTTTCAATATCATCGGGTGCAACCATCGCCAATGAAACACCCGGAACACCGTCTATTACATAATACGGTTCCATCGCTGCTCCTGTACGCAGAGAAGAAGCTCCCCGAAGGGTAACAGAAGGAGTTGCGTTGGGGTCACTGCTTTGTGTGATGGTTAACCCCGGCACTTTGCCTTGTAACATTTGGGTAGGAGAAGAATAAACACCGATATTTAAGTCGTCTGCTTTGATCGTAGTAATGGAGCTGGTTACATCTTTCCGACTTAAACTACCATATCCGATAACGACTACTTCATCCAGATTCTGTGTATCTTCCAAGAGTGTTACTTTTATAACATTGCCATCGGCAATCACTTCCTGAGCGATATATCCTATATAGGAAATCAAAAGTGTTTTACCTCTTTCAACAGTTAAATTAAAATCACCATTGAAATTAGTAACGGTTCCGTTTATGGTTCCTTTTTCAACCACATTTACTCCGATAAGCGGTTCTCCAGTACTATCTTCTACATTGCCATTTACTTTTAGAGTTTGTGCAAACACATTTACACTATTCATAAAAATGAATGCAAAGAAGAAAATCATTTTTTTCTTTTTTCCTGTGAGTTGTCTTTGTTGCATAAGATTAAGTTGTCATATAATATTGTTTATGTATACTTTTTTCCCAGTATGGAAATGTTGTCGCTCCTACTATTTTATACGCTGCAAAAGTCGGGTGTAGATGTTACAAAGATGTGATAAGAGTGATAAGAATATTTTACAGATGGGTTAAATTAATAGGGAAGGAAACAAAGAGAATGTCTTTTGTGAATGGTTCTTAGGGAGAATAGGAAATAACCCCAATCTGTATCTTTAGAGTGAGTGTTGTAAAAGATATATACGTTTGGATTTGATAGCTGAGGGAAATGAGTGGGATAGGTTTGAACCAACTGAAAAATCAGTTCCCTGCAAGGGATAAAGAAATAAGAGCTATAAGGGACGTGAGGTTCTTCAGAACCGAACCTTGCAAATATAAGGTTCTCCGGAACCGTAATAAACAAATTTCCTATAAGAAATAGGTAGTATGTTATCGGTTCAAAAAACCTTCTATCTAATAAGCGGAGATCTGGAGATCAGTGGTATTCGGAAGATTCACCTTGGAATTGATCTGTTGTCAAATACGGTATTAATCTTCCTTCCTGAGGACTACTTGTAATCCCAAAGGGATTAAATGTGAATCGAAGATCGGCCTTAGCCAATAACCCCCGGTGAAGCGTTAGCGACCGGGGGTAGATGTATCTATCTCTGCTCAACGCCGAGAGGTGTTGAACATCCTATTCAACCCCTGTCAGGGTTGTTACTTTTAGTATCTGGTACCCCCAGTCGCTGCGCTTCACTGGGGGTTATTCATATTCAATCCCTATGGGATTACCATTTAAAACGATATGTGTAGAGAGTTTACAATCTTCGGATCACTACTGATCTTCAGATCTCCTTTAGTATATCATCCTATAGTTGTTTTAACACATCGCTTTTTGCGCATGTTTAGCACACGATATTTTACCCCAGTTATTTATTTCAAATAATCAGCCAGTGATTGAGGTAAGTAGAATGTGTCGTTTGCATCCACATATACAATGACAGAATTTAGACGTATCTCTTCGGAGCCTTTTTTACCTGTTTTTACGATGTTGGTAAAAGGATCGATGATTAACTGTTTTTTCTTGTTCTGTACAATTAATTGAGGAGAGGCTTTTTCGTCGGCGGGACGATTTATTTTGCATGTATAATCAGCAAATACGTCGGTGTGACGGGCAAAATATTCATTCGTTAAATCATCCAATTGTCCGGTTATACCAAATAGGGCGCACAGGTATTGGTTTAACTCAATATTTGTATTCATTCCTACTGGTATAGTTCCCTGTGGGTGGTAAGCGGCAAGGAATACTTCTTCTCCTGTATGTCCTCCGGTGGTGAAACCTAAACATGTTTTTGACGTAAGTAGTTTTGCCATAAACGATGTAAGTGAACCACTATATAAAGACGGTTCGATACCTTCGGAAGAGCGTTGGTCTACGGGAATCGGACTGTTTTTATAATCTTTACAATTGTATAATGCCTGTAACTCTTCTTCGCTTAATTCAAAACCAGCATTTTCGATGAATAGTTTCTGAACTTCGGAAGTTGGAATTGTATTTACTCTTTTAGCAAAACCTTCGGCTGTTAGTTTGTATAAAGAAAGTTGGTGGAATAGTTGTTCTTTTGTTAACCGGTCGTATCCGCCACAATGGCGTACCCCTAAACTGATTCCGCTATTGCCATGGTCAGGAAGAATAACAACGGCTGTTTCACCGTTCTGACGGGCAAATTCAAGTGCAGCACCACACGCTCTGTCGAAAGCAAGAAAATCAGTGATCATGCCGGATGGATCATTGCCATGTGCAGCCCAGTCTACTTTACTACCTTCAACCATCAGGAAGAATCCGTTTTCATTTTTGGATAGTTTCTCGATCGCTTTGCGTGTCATCTCTTCCAAAGAAGGTTCTTCGGCAGGATTACGGTCTATGTCGTATGCCATTTCACGGTCGCAGAACAATGCCCACATTTTGTCGTTGTTATCTGAACGCATGCCGGCTATGTCATTTTTATAAACGGAATAGCCATTGTTTATCAGGTATTCTTCACTTTCCTGAGGTAATAAAGAAACACCACCACCAATTACTACATTCAGGTCATTGTGTGCCATTTGTGGAGCAATCCAGTCGTATCTTCCTCGGTTGTAACTATGGGCAGAGCAGTCTGCCGGAGTAGCGTGTGGGAATTCACAGGTAAAAACTAATCCGGTAGCTTTCTTTTTTACGATTTTGCCTGCTTCCAATACAGTCATTAACGGTTGATAGGCACGATTGGGGTCCATCGGATAAATATCATTGGCAGGATCGGCAACCGGATAGGTAGAAACGTATCCTGTCAAACTGGGGTGTCCTGTCATATAGCAGGAAGTAGTAGGAGCAGAGTCGCCGATAGGTGCATTAGAAGAATGGGTTAATACTGTTCCGCACAAATAGGGGTCAATATTCAATTTGGGTTTGTCGGGATTGCTATACCATTGTACCCATCTGGCGATTGACATCGTGGCAAGAGAGGCGCCGTCCGGAATCATAACGATTACATTCTTTACCGGTTTTACATCTTTTGGCTCAATTCCTCTGGCGGGTAATACAATAATAGCCAGAAGAAGCAAGAGTGCCATTGTTTTTTTCATGATCTTATGTGTTAGAATTAAATTAATTAGCCAAGTTCAATAATTTCTTCGGGAGCAAGTGTGAGTTTTTCGATCCCTGTTTCTGTTACCAGAAAACTATTTTCTATACCTACTGCACCGGTTCCGGGAATCACAAATTTAGGTTCTAAAGCGAATACCATATGGGGTTCCAATAGTTCTTTGGAGCGTGGAGTCAGGATAGGTAATTCATTGATCTGAATACCAATTCCGTGACCTACAAATTTCGCTTGTTGTTTGGTTCCCATAAAGTAGGCAGATAAGCCTTCTTTCTCAGCGATAGCAGCAGCTATAGTATATAGTTCCGCACAGGATGTGCCAGGTTTCGCTATATATTCTATCTCTTGTTGGATCGTTAAAGATGCCTGATGTGCTTTATAGGCAAGGTCAGTTAATTTGCCCACGGAGAATACACGGGTCATATCGGTCAGGTAAGCGGTATAATTACCTGCCATATCTACCATGATCGCTGTTCCTTCTTTTAATAAAGTACCATTTGCACCGATGGGTAAAGAGGGGTTTATTCCTTCACCGCCCAGAGCAAAATCAAAAGGAGAAGGTGTTTCTGCATTATCGCCAGCCAACAGGCTTCCCATGTAAATATCCATGTTTGCACCGAATGTGCGGAACAGTCCTAAGGAACCATTTTTGCGCATCCGTTTCTCTATTTCATACTGGAATTCCAGGTCGGTCATTCCGGAACGGAAACAGGCGGCTACTTCAGCATAGGTTTCTGTATGCTTTTTTGCTGAGATACGGAATTGTTCTATTTCCCAGGGTGTTTTAATGCAACGCATTTTCCGTATAAAGGCGGTTGCATTGCCTGTTTGTTTAGGTTTAAAGGCTGCTTGTAGCCGTACAAATTCGTTGTAAGAAAGTTCATCGCCTTCCATCAATAATGATTCC
>Ga0192245_10450_pt1 | contig 17778 bp, 17 predicted proteins | sample Koala_Koa27_M3_FD_131238 | JGI IMG/M metagenome (GOLD analysis project Ga0192245, IMG submission 131238) | Enriched cells from koala feces incubated with labeled cellulose particles, San Francisco Zoo, California, United States - Koala_Koa2-7_M3 ...
CGGTTGCCGCAATTTAGCGACTCGGTGTCGTCCAATGAAGTGCTGGTCTCACGTTCACTTGCAGATAAGCTTCGGTTAAGCCTTGGAGACAAAATTGACACTTACTATATAGAGGATGAGGTACGCGCCCGTAGACTAGAGATTACCGGTATCTATCAGACAAATTTTTCGGAATACGATAATCTGTATCTTCTTACCGACCTTTGCTTGGTAAATCGTCTCAATAAGTGGGAGAAAGGGCAAGCCAGCGGGCTGGAATTGAGTTTGTATGATTATAATCGCCTGTATGAGACTACTTGGCAGCTTGCATCCGATTTAAATGGGTATACCGACCGATATGGAAAGGAATATTGTGTGCGGAATATCGAGCAACTGAATCCACAGGTATTTGCATGGCTGGGTATTTTGGACGTAAACATTTGGGTGATTCTTGTGCTGATGGTAGGGGTAGCTGGTTTTACCATGGTTTCGGGGTTGCTTATCATTATTATAGAACGGACTTCCATGATCGGCATTTTGAAATCGCTGGGAGCTGACAATACCACTATCCGAAAAGTGTTTTTATGGTTCTCGGTCTTTCTTATTGGCCGGGGGATGTTGTGGGGGAATGTTATCGGGATGGGCTTTTACTGCCTACAGCATTACACAGGGATTTTTAAGCTTGATCCGGAAACTTATTACATGGATACGGTGCCTGTCTCTTTCAATATATGGGTCTTTTTGTTGCTGAATGCCGGTACTTTGTTGGCTTCCGTGCTGATGCTGCTAGGACCTTCTTACCTGATTACACGCATTCGTCCTGCCAATTCCATGCGTTATGAGTGATTGATTATTTCCGCATGAAGTCGCTCTTTTTACGGAACAGGTAACATAATTTCCAGTATAGCGATTGCAAAGGTTGTAACAAATCGAACAACGGAAGGGAAAGGAAGTAGCGTCTTTCTTCTCCCAGGCTATGTGCCGTACGGTTGATAACCACAGCTTGCAGTACTGTTCGCAGAATGAAAAAGAGTATTGCAATACCGGCCATAACCCAGTGGTGATGCAACAGTCCGCAGATGGCGGTCGCTATCCACGCGGCATAAAAAAATATACGTGTAGCAGTTTCTGTTCCGAGGATGTATCGTTGCACTCCGCTATACAGGTGAGCGGTAGAGGCATAGCCTATTTTCTCTTCTTTCCAATCTTTGTAGCGGACTATTGGTGGCATGTGTATAATCGAGGAGGGGGTCGTTTCCACCCGTGTGTTTTGGGAGGTTGCGGTTTGATTTACGAACAGGTCATCGTCGCCTCTTAGCAGATTGAGATGGGCAGAAAAGCCTTTGAAGGTGTAAAACAGCTCTTTCCGATAGGCCAGGTTCCGGCCAATACCCATGTAGGGTCTATGGAGCAGGGCAAATCCCAAATGCCGCATGTAGGTGAACAAGTTGTCGAATGCCATGCGCTTGTGCAACCAGCTGTTTCCCTGTTCATAGTTGCTGTAGCCCAGCACAATTTGGGTTTGTGGAGTGAAATTACGTGCCAGCATTCTAAGCCATTGGTCACTTTGCGGATGGCAGTTGGCATCGGTAAATACAAGCCAGTCGTATCTGCTGGCTTTGATTCCTAAGGTAACAGCCAGTTTCTTGTGGCTGATGTAACGCGATGAATCGGGCACGAAGCTGTGATACAAATGAGGATATCGTTCTCTGAGCGTGGTAAGGTAGTCATCGGTATCATCGGCGTTCCCATCGTTGACCACAATGACTTCAAACTGAGGGTAGTCCTGTTCGAGTATACTTACCAGATTGTTTCGTAAATTGTCTACTTCGTCGTGTGCGTAGATAATGACCGATACTGGTGAAAATTCTGTTGCGAAAGATAGTTTGTTTTGTTCAATTGACTGGTTGTGGCTGTTTATACGGTTATATAGAACCCAGTAGTAGATTTGTTGAATAATGAAAAGAACACCGGTTGCAATGAGAAGTACTTCTTCGGTTTCGTTAAATGCAAATGCTTCCATAATTGATCAGATACAATTTTTGCCATGCAAAGTTATAAAAATCCTTAGGATATTTTGCGGTATTTGCCGGTTTCTGTATTGGGTTACACATTTGTTCCGTTTATTAAGGCCATGAGTCGGTTATGTGGACAATATGATGGCTCTTACCTGATCGAAATTATGTTGCTTCAAATCATTTTCGGAAATCAGGAAATTAAGTACGCCTGTATCCATAAAATTAAGGTTGAAATCTGGGCCGTCGAAAGAGTCGACTTGCAGCAGCAGGCGCCATCCCTGGCAAGGTTCATCCCAATCTTCCCATTCCCTGAATTCAGGGAAGCCCAGCAAGTGGTGCTGTGGATGGTCAAAGCTAAGTTTGTCGGTGAAACTTAGCGCCAGCTCGTGAGGGAACAGACGGCAATTTTCATCTTCTTCATCTACTACTATCTGAGGTTCGAAACCGCTTGGATCGGCATCCGGGAAGTATAGGACTTTGACATCGTCCGTACGGCTGAGGCAACTGCCTATTTCCGGTTCGCCGTCCCATCCCAGGTAGTAGTGGATATTGGCATAGAATTGCAGCAGGCCTTTTGCCGGGAGCAAGTCTTGAGGCGGAAGGTCGGCCAGGTTTATCTGGCAGATGAAGTGGTAGGGTAGGCTTTCGTCCTGTTCGGCGATGTATTGTGATGGATAGGCCATGCCTTTGGGCAGGTCGGGGTCGCCCCAGAACTTGCTGGCGCACACAGGCAGTGGGTGGGGGCAGGCTGAGTTTTCCGTTGAGGATAATTTAATGTAAAATGTGTCCATAGTAATGTTGTGGGTGTTTGGGACAAAGTTATTCTTTTGGCGCCAATAACAATGGATTTGAATGTAAAAAAAACGGAGACATGCCATTTTTGTTTCGGCATATCTCCGTCTGTCGGGAACTGTTGACAGGATTACAGTACGGGAACCGTTAGGAAACGGCATTGTGGAAAGTGCCGTTCCAGGTAGCGTTTCAGGTACTGTTTGGTGTCCTGTTGGATAGTAGGGTCCTCAATGGTAGGGTAGAGATTGTAGAGTACCGTATCGAGTGTGATGCCGCGTCGGGCGATGGCTTCCAGGCTTAGCAGCGTATGGTTGATACTACCCAGCTTGCCCGAAGTGACAAAGATGAGGGGATAGTTTTTCTCGGCAATGTAGTCTATGGTGAGATATTCGTCTTTCAGCGGCACCATCAGTCCGCCTGCCCCCTCAACAAGCACCACTTCGTAGCGCCGCGCCAGTTCCTGGGTGGCTTGTTCTATTTTGCTGAAGTCGATGGGACGTTGGTCTATGCGCGAGGCCAGATCGGGTGAGGCAGGATAAGAGAATATTTCGGGCATGGTGAGTCCTTCCCGGTCTTCGGGCAGGTAACCTGTACCCATGAGGCGCCGGTGCAGATCGATGTCTTCGCTGTGGCCGACGTTGCCTGTCTGGATAAACTTCTGGGTGATGGTACGTTTTCCTTCTTTCATGAGTTGCGCTGCATACCAGGCAGTGCAATATGATTTCCCGGCATCGGTATCAATGCCGCTGACAAAATAGATGTGGCTTGTTTCCATGTGGCTTGAAATAGTTAATGGTTTGAATCGGTATTATTGTTTTATGCATATTACGTATATGGGATGATAGGTGAGGCTTACTCCTTCGCCGGAACCGAATAGGCGGATGTATTCGCTGCTGAAACTTTGCATACGGCCACGGCTCCAGACCTGCTTTTCCGTACCGGTAACGCCTGTCATACGCAGGTGTCGCAGCACATCGGTTGGGGTCTGAAAATGGAGTGCAACCTCTTCTTCTTCCAGATAGAGAATCCGGTAACCGGCGGCTTCCAGCTGATGGCGCAACTGTTGGGGAGGGACGTATTCCAGTCCGTTTCCTGTCAGGGCGCGTATCTCTTTCAGGTTGTTCTGCCCAAATGTACTGAAGGCCAGTATGCCTCCGGAAGTGAGCAGGGAAGTGCTTTGCCGGAAAAAATCGGCCGGTGAGTTGAACCATTGCAGGGTAGAGCAGGAGGTCAGCAAATCCAGACTGCTGGGGAACGCATAGGCTTCGGCATCGCCTGCGGTGAAAGAGACGCCCGGTTGCAAGAGCAGTTCTTCCAGACAGAACTGCATTTCCAGGCAGAGGTCGTTAAGGTAGAGCATCGCTGGGTGCCATGTGTCGTAGAGCAGTTGCGAATAGAGTCCTGTGCCGCAACCGAACTCAGCGATGCGGTCAAAGTCCGTATCGGGCACGGTGCGTTGCAGCAGGTGTATCATTTTTTCGGCAACCTGCTGTTGCACACGGGCTTCACGGCTGTAAGTGGCACGGGCGCGGGCAAACCGTTCGGCTGTCAGTTGTTTGTCAATCATTATCCTGTAATGCTTTTTGTTCTACTTGTCGGAGGTGGAGGAGATGTTTGTTGAAGGGCATTTCCCACTGGTCTTGCAGCAAAAAGCGGAACATCGCTTCATCGTAGTGTGCGCAGTCGGCCAGAATGGTACGGCTGCCTTTGGCAAATCCGAAGGCCTGTTGGAGGTTGGCGGGAGGGAATATCCGGTCCTGTGTCCCTATGTAGACGTAATCGAATGGATGGCCGTACCGGTTCAGATAGGCAGCAACCGTTTCGCTTTCATCCGCCTGGCCGTTGGGGACACTCTTGCCGTTGTCCGAATAGGAGGAACCTTCGTACAGCTGGAGGTAAGTATGCTGGATGCAGGCCAGCTCGTCTTTTATCTCGTTGAAATCACGGCGCGGAGTGATGTCCATAAACGCTTTGTAGGCTTGGCTGCCGCTGCACATGCGTCGCATGAACTTTTGCAGCGAAGCGGGGGTGAGTCCGTCCAGTGTGGCCTGGTAAATGTGGTGCGGGATTCCCAGGGAATCGTTGATGGGGAGTGGCGAACCGTTGAAGGCAATGCTTACGACGTTGCTGCCGGCAGCCGGTCCTAGCACGAGGGAAGCGGCCCACACGCCCATTGACCAGCCTATCACGTTGACGGTTTCGTAACGGTCGAGCAGGCTGCGGTCGAAGTCAAGCGAGCGATAGTCGTAGCACACCATATAGTCCATGCCCTGGGGCCTGTATTGCTTGAAAGGGGTTTCGTCGCATGCCCATCCGGCAAAAAAGAGGAGGAGCTGCGGATTGTTTTCGTGGATGATATAAACTTGTTTCATTGTCTGTCGTTGGGTAAAATAAGGTTTCGTTGTGATTGCAACTATTGAAACTTTTGGTTTCTAGGTCTGAAACTTGAATGAAACCAGTGGTTTCGCTTAGGGAAACTCGTGGTTTCGTTCAATGAAACTTGTGGTTTCGTTTAGGGAAACTCCTGGTTTCATTAGATGAAACTAGAGCGGAATGGCTGCAATCTCTTCTTCCGTCAAGGCTGCCGTGAGCGAGAAACGGATGCGCGAGGTCCCTTCGGGCACCGTGGGCGGACGCACGGGCAAGGCATAAAAGCCGTGGCGCTGCATGTGTTCGGCACGTATGATGGTGTCGGCACTTGCCCCGATTATCATGGGAACAATCTGGCTGGTACTGGGTGTGCTGTAATCTTGCTGTTCGAGCCTGCTGCGCAGCTGCCGGCCCAGGCTTTGCAGATGCTGCCGGCGGGCATTCATACCCGACAGCCGACGTACGACAAACAGCGTCCAGGCCATGCAGACGGGCGGAAGGGCGGTGGTGAAGATGAAGGGGCGCATGCGGTTCACCAGATAGTCGCGCACCGTATGGCTGCATATCACATAGGCGCCTGCCGAAGCGGCAGCCTTACCAAAAGTGCCCACCAGGAAGTCGATGTCGGCGATGCAGCCATCTTCTTCGGCGCAGCCCAGCCCCGTGGGGCCGAATACGCCAAAGGCATGGGCTTCGTCCACATAGAGCAGCACGTTTTCATGGCACGACTTCAGCTGTACCAGTCGGCGCAGGTCGGTACGGTCGCCATCCATGCTGAACACGCTTTCGGTGACAATGATGATGCGGTGGTATTGTCCGGCGTTTTCGTGCACGAGCCGTTCCAGTTGTGCAAGGTCATTGTGACGGTAGCGGATGCAGCGGGCGGGGGCGGACAGCCGGATGCCGTCTATCAGGCTGGCATGTACCAGCTTGTCGGCCAGTATAAGGGTCTGTGCATTAGCCACGGCAGGCAGTATGCCGGTGTTGGCATGGTAGCCGCAGTTGAATACCAGGGCGGCCTCGGCACCGAAAAGGCGGGCAAGTTCGGCCTCCAGCTCATCGTATATCTGGAAGTTTCCTGTCAGCAGCCGGGACGACGACGAGGTAGGCAAAAAGGTTTCCGGTGTGAGCGTGTCAAGGAATTCCTTGCGCAATGCCACATCGGCAGCCAGTCCCAAATAATCGTTCGACGACAGGTTCAGCATTCTTTGTCCGCCTACAGTGACGTAGCGTCCGTCGTGCTTCAGCGCCGGCAGCTGTCTCAGGTTGCCTTTGGCTTGTAGTGCGTCCAGTTCTTGTTGCAGTTCTTGATTGAAGTTCATGTCTTTTCTTTTATTTCATTTCCGATACAATCTTGAGCAATCCTCCGGTCAGGCGGCTCAGTTGCTCCGGTTCTGTGACGAAGGGAGGCATCAGGTAGACCAGTCGTCCGAAGGGGCGCACCCAGATTCCTTCTTCCACAAACCGGCGTTGCATCCAGGCCATGTTTACGGGCTGCTTGGTTTCTATCACTCCGATGGCGCCCAGCACACGCACGTCGGCCACTTGCGGCAAGGTGCGTGCCGGCTCCAGTTCGCGGCGCAGCTGTTCCTCGATGCGGCGTACCCGTGCCTGCCAGTCGTATTCGGCCGAGGTGAGCAGACGGATGGAGGCGCAGGCACAGGCGCATGCCAGCGGATTGCCCATGAATGTGGGGCCGTGCATGAAACAGCCGGGAGCGTGATTCGATATGGTATCGGCTATTTCGTTCGACGCCAGTACGGCCGAAAGTGTCATGTATCCGCCCGTCAGGGCTTTGCCGATGCACATGATGTCCGGTTCCACTCCGGCATGCTCCCAGGCAAAGAGGCGGCCGGTTCGTCCGAATCCGGTGGCAATTTCATCGAATATGAGCAGCAGCTGGTATTCGCGGCACAGGCGTGCGGCTTCGCGCAGATATTGCGGGTGATAGAACCACATGCCTCCTGCTCCTTGCACAATGGGTTCCAGGATGAGTGCGGCCAGTTCGTCGTGATGCTTTTCAAGGGTTTCCTTTAGCGGCAGGAGGTCGTCGGGATTCCACTCGCCGTCGAAACGCGAGCGGGGTTGCGGCACGAAATACCTGACGGGCAGCGCGCTGCCGAAGAGGGAGTGCATGCCGGTCACAGGGTCGCATACCGACATGGCATTCCACGTGTCGCCGTGGTAGCCTGAACGGATGGTGACAAAGTTGTTTTTCTGTTCCCTGCCTTTGCCCACCCAATACTGTACCGCCATTTTCAGGGCTACCTCCACGGCTACGGAACCGGAGTCGGCATAGAATATTTTCTGCATGCTGGGCGGGACGATAGGCAGCAGCAACTGTCCCAGTTCGATGGCCGGGTCGTGTGTCAGTCCGCCGAACATGACATGCGACATCTTTTTCAGTTGTTCTTCAACGGCATGGTTCAGTACAGGATTATTGTATCCGTGCACCTGGCACCACCATGACGACATGCCCTCAACCAGGGTTTCGCCCGTCTCTAGAGTAATGGTAGCCCCTTGGGCGCTTTTCACCTTATAGACCGGAAGCGGGTCGGTGGTCGAGGTGTAAGGATGCCACAGATGTTCACGGTCGAATTGGGAGCTGTTGAGTCTGTATCCGGCTTCCCGTATGAGTTGTTTGTCTTCGGCCACCTTTGAGCCAAGTGTGGTGAGCAAGTCGCCCACAATGGCCGAATTGATACCTATGTACATCGCTTTTTTACGGCTTCCTGACTCAGTTGGGAACGTCCGCCGGCAAAGCGCAGATAGGCTGTCGGATTAATGAAGCGGAAGAGGGCGATGGTAGTGAGTATCTCCTCTTCGGAAAGCGGAGCCTGGTGTTCCAGCGGAGTACCCTTGATGGGGCTAAGCAGATTGAGCGGGATGGACTGTACTCCAAGCTGTTGCAGGGTAAAAGCCAGTTCTATGCGTTGTTCCATTGTTTCTCCCATGCCGATGATGCCGCCGCTGCACACATCCATACCCACACGGCGGGCAGCTTCGAGTGTGCGAATCTTCTCTTCTTGTGTATGGGTGGAACAGAGGGTGGGGAAGTAGCTGGGAGCCGTTTCAAGGTTGCAATGATAGCGTGTCACGCCGGCCTCGTGCAGGGCGTGCAGTTCCTCTTCGTCGACCAGTCCCAGTGAGGCGCAGAGCTGGATGGATGAGTGGCGACGCAGGTAGTGTACCGTATCGCACAGCTGTTCCATCTGTTTCTTGGAAGGCTTCCGCCCGCTGGTAACCAGTGAAAAGCGGTTTACGTCCTGTGCTTCATTGGCACGTGCGTGCCGCAGGCATTCTTCGGGCGACAGCAGATCGTATATTTCGGCTTGTGTGCGGTAGTGCGAAGACTGTGCACACCATTTGCAGTTCTCCGGGCATCGGCCAGACTTTGCATTCACAATGGAGCACATGTCAAATTCGTTTGAGGCACATGCCTGGGTAATTTCATGGGCTGCGCGGTAAAGAGCCTCACGGTCGGTGGTCTGTGCCAGCCAGTGTGCTTCCTGCACCGTGATATGTTCGCCGCTTACTGCTTTTGCTTTTAATTCTTGTATAGTCATAACAACAGATTGTTTTTAAACAAAACAGGCATATACTTCCGGGTATTGTATAATCCGGCCGTATATGCCTGTATGCATTTTGTGGAAATATATTTGCGACTATGGTCAATAGTCATACGATGTTCGGTAGGTGTTGAGTGCAGAATGGTTTGCATAATGATTCCTCCCAAGTCCCATTCCGCCTGTTCCCATGTATGTGAAGATGTTAGGTCGGAAACATCAACAGACTGTTTTTGTACGCTTGCAAACTGCAATATCGCAGTCTTTCGCTTGCTTAACGAATTGTCCGCAATGCTTTTGCTGACATGCCCGATGGTAACGCATTTCCCTATGCTGGCAAATGCAGCATAAGCCTTTCTGCTCCATTTGCGGAAGCGGATTGTTGTGGGGAGATGCCAGGCTGTTTTCATCAGAGTGTCATTTATTGTATATGCATTTCAATTTTACCGGTTGCAAATGTAGGAAAAAGAATGTTTGCCATAGTCTGTTCTGCCGTATATTTTATGAATTACCGCCGTTTTGCGTCGACAAAATGCAAGACTGTTTATGCCATTTGGCAGGAATCAGCTATGTGCAATATAAAGTGCCTCTTTAGGATTCTAAAATCCCTCTTTACATTGCTGGAGTAGATATTTAGGATTGCTAAAGTGGCTGTTTTCAGATTTTGTCTGCCGGAAATACAACTCCGATTTGCTTCCTGATTTCATCTATAACCTTTAGTGTTCCCAACGAATTCTGGTGGCTGTTAATTGACGATTCCCGTTTTCCTGCGAGAACCAGGTCGATAAATTCTGCTATTTCGTAGTAGTATTCATCTCTGTCAGCTGTTCTAGTCCAGTCTTTTGTTGGTGGTTGGATTCCTTTTCCTCCTGCAATGTTTTGGAAGCGAGGTGTGTAATAGACCCGTTCTATTTGGTTGATACGGTTGATGGAGATAATTCCATCTTCGCCTTGTATCTCGGTCGGGAGATAGGAGTTGGCTATTTTGGAATAGAGCACGGTTGCTTCCATATCGTTGTATAGGAATGTGGCTGTTCCTTGTCCGTCAGTACCGGAGCTGAGTATGATTCCGGATGCAGTTATTCGTTGGGGCATACCGAACAAGACAATCATCGGATAAATGGTATAAACGCCAATATCCATGATTGCTCCATTGGAACAGGCTGGATTAAAAGCATTGGCAACTTTACCTTCCTTGAATGCATCATAACGGGATGAATATTGGCAGTAGGATGAGAAATAACGGCGTATGGTTCCAGCTCTCCCTATGTTGGCAATTACTGCTTTGAAACTTGGCATTAATGTAGGCTTCATTGCTTCCATCAAAGTGACATTGTATTTTTTAGAAGCAGCTATCATAGCTTCTGCTTCTTTGGCGTTGGAAGCCAGTGGCTTTTCACAAAGTACATGTTTACCGTGACTCATGCAAAGTATGCTTTGGTCGGCATGCCTGAAGTTGGGAGTTGCAATATACACAGCATCAATCAGAGGGCTGCGTACCATTTCTTCCAAGTATGTGAACTGGTAAGGAATGTGATGCTTGAGGGCAAACTCCGCGGCCCTTTCTTTCGTCCTTGAACAGACGGCAGTCAGTTCAAAGCGGGAGTCTTGTCTGGCACCGGCTATTACCCAGTCGGTTATAAAATTAGTTCCTAATACACCAAAACGGACTTTATCCATATCTTTTCAATATAAAGGTTACCCGATTGCCGGGTTTAAAGTTCTTTTATCTGCGGGTAAAGTTAATCATCCAAATCGATTAATTCTCCTTTCTTATTAAATGTAAGCGAGAAACCGTTATTCAGTTCTACTTCTGTTTCTTTGGATTTGCGCTCTATTTTAATGACATGATAATCCGGAAAATAGTTTTTAATATATTCCATAATGTATCCAGGGATCAGCACAGCAGGGACGGGCATGTCGTCACATTCTATTTCCGTCCACTTGCCTTCGCCTGTGAATTCAATTTCTGTACGATCTGTCAGAAGCACTTCATATTTTTTTATTCCCCAGAAGTCTTTTTCAATCTTGATATATGAAATCTGCGCTTGTGGAAAATGCTGGTTGATGAGGCTGCGTGCTTCTGTAGGCAAACGCTTGGTATCATAGGTCACAATGCCGTCTGCATAGATGAATTGTGTGAGGGCAAATAACAATATCCAAAAAGATATGACTTTTTTCATAACTGCGTGTGTGAATGGAAACTTTTTTTATTTTGAAGGCAAAATAAGGATATAAAACTGGAAATAATTGGGAATTTGATGCGCTGCGTTCATGAATGCATTTTTTTCTGCAAATGAAAGCAGTGCATATTGTCATGCCATTCATAAGTCAGGGTCAAAGAAGAGGCTGTCGCAATGGAATGAGCGATTGCCAGCCCTAATCCGGTAGACTCTTTATTGTTTGCCACACGGTAAAAACGATGAAATAGTTTCTGGTTGTCTAATGGAGTCTTTCCTGTATTTTTTATAGTTAAGGAATGCTCTGTCGTGGTGACGTGGAGTTCCCCATTTGTCTGGTTATGCAGTAAGGCATTTTTCAATAAATTGGTTATCAGGATTTGGGCTAATATGGAATTGCATTGGATTATAAAAGGATGTTCGCCGTGTATGCGCGATACATTAATCTGCTTGTATTCATAAATATCGAGTAAATCGGGCAATAAGCTGTCCAGTAGTTCATCAACCGATACACTCTCTGTTTCGGTATATTGTCCGTTTTCTATGCGGGAAAGCAGCAACAGCGATTTATTCAGTTTTACAGCGCGTCCTAACGTCGTGTAAATCTCATCGAGTTCTTGCATCTGTTGCTGAGTCAGATTTTCACTTTCAGCCAGCAGTTCAACTTTTCCCTTTAGGATGGCTAAAGGGGTCTGCAATTCATGGGATGCGTTTTCAATAAACTGCTTTTGTTCAGTATAGGCCTTGTAGCTTCGGTTGCCCATAGCGATGGCAGCTTCGCTAAGCAGTTGGAATTCACGTATGCGGGTGGGATTATCCAATGGCGGAACCTCTTTACCGGGCTGCAGGTTGTGCAACCAGTCCAATAATTTGTGTAAGGGAGAAAATACGCTGGCCAGTACCCGTTTTATGCCAAAGGACGTGCATATGATGAACAACAGAAACAAAACTCCCAAATAACTGAAAATGGCTCTTACCATATCGTCGCGTTCCAAAATGGATATCATTAAGGTCAGTTCATAGAACTGCCCGTCTGACATGCGGAAGGCTGTCTGCATGACGCGAACCGGTTCGTATTCTTTTTCGATTTCAATATAGATAGTGGAATCATAAAACTTTTCACGGTAATTATGACCTTCTTTTTCAGTAATCGGGCGGAATTTATAAAAAGACATTATTGTTCCTTCGGTATGTAGTGTGGAGGGCTCGCGCAGGGTCTTTTTAATTAGAAGGTGGGCATAGTTTTGCAGTGTATCGTCTGTCTCGTCTATGACTTCATCCATAATGGCGTAATAGAACAATATTCCCCACAATGCCATTGACAAGAAAAGCAATAAGGACAACTTCCGGTATGTATAATGCAGCAGTTTCATGCTTCTGTTAGTTTGTAGCCAAATCCATAGACAGCCTTCAATTCGACAGTAGCTCCAGCCTGTTTCAATTTTTTTCTTAGATTCTTGACTTGCGAATAAATGAAGTCCAATGAATCGGCTTGGTCTATGTTATCTCCCCATACCGATTCTGCCAAACTCATTTTATTGATTACACGGTTTGGGTTTACAGCAAAATAATACAGTAGGTCAAACTCCTTACGGTTTAATTGCAACAGCGTTCCGTTGACTGAAACCTGCCGTTTGTCGGGGAACAATTGGATATTGCCTACGGAAATATATAACTCTCCCTGAGATTGCCTGCGGCGTATCAATGATTTTACCCGTGCATTTAATTCCGCTAAATGAAAAGGCTTGGTTAAATAATCATCTGCACCCAGTTCCAGACCGTCCACTTTATCATCCAATGAATCTTTGGCAGAGATAATGAGTACACTGTCGCTGCGGTGGAGCCGTTTTAACTCACGTAGCAAATCCAACCCGTTTCCTCCCGGAAGCATAATGTCCAGCAGGATACAGTCATAATCATAATCGTTAATCTTGTCTAAAGCCGAAAAGTAATTGTCGGCTGTTTCAACGATAAACTTCTCCTTTTGCAAAGAAGTACAAATCGTTTCACGCAAGTTTTGCTCATCTTCTACTATCAGAATTTTCATGAGGCAAAGGTCGTTTACAAAAATGGAAAGAAGTTGGAAAAAATGTTTTATTCGTCCGTATTTTCTGTTGTCTGATTCTCCAAAAGTTCTTCTTTGGTCATCCGAATATTGCCTTCAGTACCGATGGTCAGTTTGATAGGTACATACAAATCCGATTGCGGATAGCTAACACTTGCAATATATACGAAACCTTCCGGAGTTGTCCCATCATATATAAGCCCTTCAAGAATAGCATGCTTCATGAAACGGCTGTCTATGATAGATGCAAAATCTTTTTTTGTAAATGTTTTATTTACAATTGTTTTGTTGGCACTGGTTATGCGTAGGGTTATGGAGTTGTCAACAAACACATCTCCTTGCTGATTTTTGATAAACGGTTGCTCTTCATCAGGCTGACGAGTTATAAGAGAAGTATATTCTTTGCCTTTATGAACGAAGTTTGTTTTGAATTCCGTGGTCGGCATCTTTTGAGGAACATTGGTTTCCGCACTGTCTTTCATTAATACCCGTACATTTTCTTGCTTTTTGCTCGCAGATGATGAGCAAGACATGGCTAGACATAAAATCAGTCCCACTAGGACATATGCTATTTTTTTCATTATGATATACGTTACTATTACGTTTTATGAAACAAAGAAACGCAAAAGGTGGAAATAATACAAGAAAATTAGTAAAACAATGAGTTCACGGTTTACTGTTCTTTGACGATATCTGTCAGTTTTACAGCCTGGAAAGTAATATGTGCGGTACTGCTTTCGTAAAGTATTCCTACAGTTTCCTTATCTATAAGCGTAAGGCAGGAATATCCCCAACTATGGCCTTCATCCAGTAATAACTCATTGCCGGTAGACCAGGACAAACCTTTATCGAGGCTGGCCTTAATTGTCATATGCTTACGCTGTTTGGAATCATTCGGATTGGAAAACAGGAGAATATCCTTGTTTAATGTATTTTTATGGGCAGGTACATGGATAAGGCTTGCCATGCATACCGGTTCTACAAGGGCTTTGCGTGAAGAGGGATGTTCTAGCCATGTGTTTCCTAAATTGTCTGTAGTGGCAACGGCACGGCTTCCTCCACGATTGTCGCGCATATTTAGCATTAAAACTCCCGGTTCTATTTCTGCAACTTGCGATTCTGTGGTATTGCTACGGGCTGGTTGGCTGATGTTCCAAGTCTTGCCATGATCGGTGCTGTAAATAATGCAGGCACATGGAATGCGGTCGGCACCGATAAATTGTCCGGCAAATACTAATGTTCCGTTTTGCATGGAAATTCCTCTTCCCGGGCCTTGCAGCAAGAAAAACCACTGAGGATTTTTTACTTGTTGTGTAATGTTTATTGGCTGTGACCATGTTTTACCATCGTCATCGCTTTTTACTAATACTAACTGAGCTGTTTGGGTTATATCCAAACCTTGTTGTGAATTATTCCAGGCTCTTGCATTGCCCATTCCATGAGTCCATGCTGCCATAACCCAAATTGTACCGGTTTGTTCGTCGACCAGTATGGCTGGATCGCCCACACCATTTTGGGCTCTTGGTAATCCTCCATATTCTCCGAAACTTAATGGAATACGCATTTGTTCCCATGTCTGGCCGTGATTCTCGCTCCGGCTAAGTCCAATTTCGATATATTCCTGCAAATCTGCGCTGCTGTTATGACGTACATCATAGACTGCCAGTAACGTACCTTTATTGCTGGTGACAATGCCGGGAATTCTGTATGCGGCAACATTGTCATCGCCGGCATGGCGAACCCCAATACCCATGCGGTGAGATTGTTGGACATTTATAAGTTTTAGGGGAGCTTTTTGTCCGTCGACCGATACATCTTTTATTGTCGCAGTAACCTTGGTCAGCAACGATGTGGTTGGTTTCATTTGCAGACTGATCCAGAAATAGTTAATGCCAGGTAGAAGCTTTTGTTTTGCTTGGAGCACAATTTCTCGGGTTGTGATATTGTTTGCCGTGAATTTCAAGATTGAGTAGGATGGATCTGCCTTACGTGTCTTACCTGGAGTAAACGCTGAAACATAACTGGTTGGAGCAAATAAGTTTTTGTCCTTTTTTTGTATGCACTCAGTTCCTCCGTAGTATAATTTTATGGTCCCTATTTCATTCAGGTCTACCTCTGGAGCTAATGCAAGGTGTATATCATCGAGCATTTTATTTTGGGACGCATTGATGCGGATATGAAAAAGCTCGTTATCCGTCCGGTCTATCAAAATGGGAATATTTGTTTCCCGTACAAAGATAGTGTCTGCTGACAATGCAACCTGATTACCGGCAAGGCATACAAGCATGCTCAAAGACAGAAATAAAAGATTTCTTTTCATGCTAAAACAAAAGATTAAGAATGTATGACAAATGTAATGAAAAGTTTGGTAAAACCAAATAAGACAACCGATTATATGTTTTTGTCTGTTTTTAATTGATGGCTTGCAGAGACAATTAGCAATGAAATTGATGTTTTTTTTAATCTGATAAATGCATAAATAAAAAATAATGGTTACATTTGGACAGAAAATCACTTAAAACATAATCAATATGAGTAATAGAACAAAAAGATTTATTCTTCCAGAAGGTGAAATTCCACGTCAATGGTACAATATACAGGCCGACATGAAGAACAAGCCATTGCCTCCTTTGAATCCGGTAACGAAAAAGCCTTTAAAAGCAGAGGATTTGTATCCTGTTTTTGCAGAAGAGCTGTGCCGCCAGGAAATGAATCAAACAGATGCGTGGATTGATATCCCGGAAGAAGTGCGTGAAATGTACAAATATTATCGTAGCACTCCTTTGGTTAGGGCTTATGGTTTGGAAAAGGCTTTGGACACACCTGCACATATCTATTTTAAAAATGAAAGTGTCAGCCCCATGGGTTCGCATAAATTAAATTCTGCAATTCCGCAGGCTTATTATTGTAAGCAGGAGGGAGTAACCAATGTGACAACAGAAACCGGAGCCGGCCAGTGGGGAGCTTCTTTGGCTTATGCTGCACGCCTTTTCGGCTTGGAGGCTGCAGTATATCAAGTGAAAATAAGCTATGAGCAGAAGCCTTATCGCCGTAGTATCATGCAGACATTTGGTGCGCAAGTTACAGCTTCTCCTTCCATGTCTACCCGTGCAGGAAAAGACATTCTGACAGCTTATCCCAATCATCAAGGCTCATTGGGAACCGCTATTTCGGAAGCGATAGAGTTGGCACGTACGACTCCAAACTGTAAATATACGTTAGGCTCTGTGTTGAGCCATGTAGCTTTGCATCAAACAGTCATAGGGTTGGAAGCAGAAAAACAGATGGAGATGGCGGGCGAATATCCAGATATGATTATTGCTTGTTTCGGCGGTGGATCTAATTTTGGTGGAATTGCTTTTCCGTTTATGCGTCACACTATTCTTGAAGGAAAGCAAATTCGGTTTATAGCAGCGGAACCGGCTTCGTGTCCTAAATTGACGCGCGGCAAGTTCCAATATGATTATGGTGATGAGGCAGGGTATACACCGTTGTTGCCAATGTTTACATTGGGACACAATTTTGCTCCTGCTAACATACATGCAGGCGGCTTGCGTTATCATGGTGCCGGAGTTATAGTATCCCAGTTGTTAAAAGATGGGTTGATGGAAGCTGTCGATATTCAGCAATTGGAGTCTTTTGACGCCGGCTGCCTTTTTGCACGTGCCGAGGGTATTATTCCGGCACCGGAATCATGCCATGCCATTGCTGCTACAATTCGTGAAGCCAATAGGTGTAAGGAAACCGGTGAAGAAAAAGTCATTTTGTTTAATCTTTCCGGGCATGGTTTGATTGATATGGCATCTTATGATAAATATCTGTCTGGCGATCTCGTTAATTACAGTTTAAGTGATAGCGAAATCCAGAAAAATCTGGATGAGATAGACAGCTTGGCATAAAGTTTGGTAATCCTAAAAAAATCCCCATCATCATGGAATATATGTGATGGGGATTCTTTTTTTGTGTTCGGAAACAGCATTTACCAAAATCTGTTTTTGGCAGGGTTGTATTCAAACCCAACCTCCTTCAGCTTTTGTACAATGTAGGCCTTCTCTACATTCATGTCTTCACATAACGCATCCAGAGAAGGGTAGAAATCACGGAGTTTCAAGTTGATGAAGCTATACAGCATCACCGGATCTTCTGGTAATTTCATTGTTTCAATCTTTTTTTAAGTTAGACTAATACCGCCGCAAAAGTAGCAATTTCTGGTGAATTGGGAATTGATTTATGTCAGATTCGGCAATTTGTAAACAGACAAGCTTGTCCGTTGGACTTTAAATAGCGGCACGAGGGTTACAAATAAATCTGGAAATACTGTTACAATAACCGTCCTTTTCGCTATATTTGTCATATAAACCAAAAATGAATTGCCATGAAGTATAAACTATTGGTTCTTGATGTGGATGGAACACTGCTTAACAATGCTAAAGAAATCAGCAAACGGACACGTGCTGCCTTGCTGAAAGTGCAACAGATGGGAATACGAATTGTGCTAGCTTCTGGAAGACCGACATTTGGGTTAATACCTTTGGCCAAGATGTTGGAGCTGGATAATTATGGTGGTTTTATAGTCTCTTATAACGGTTGTCAGATTATAAAGGCCGAAAATGGGGAAATTTTGTTTGAACGCCGTATAAATCCTGAAATATTACCTTATTTAGAGAAAAAGGCTCGTAAAAATGGCTTTGCAATATTTACTTATCACGACGATACTTTATTGACCGATAATCAGGATAGTCCCCATATATTGCAGGAAGCGCAATTGAATAATTTGAAGATTATCAAGGAAGAAGAATTTTCTACTG
>Ga0192245_10453_pt1 | contig 17683 bp, 22 predicted proteins | sample Koala_Koa27_M3_FD_131238 | JGI IMG/M metagenome (GOLD analysis project Ga0192245, IMG submission 131238) | Enriched cells from koala feces incubated with labeled cellulose particles, San Francisco Zoo, California, United States - Koala_Koa2-7_M3 ...
CGCACTTTATAACGTCCATTCAGATATTGAAACTTTTGCCATGGGCGAAGGCTTGAGCGCCCATGCCAATTCAATCGAGGTTCGATTTAAGGAGAAGGAAGAATGAGTTACAAGAGATTGATCCCCTGTATTTTTATTGCAGGCGGAAAAGCCGTGACCTGGTTCCACGACAAAACGATACTCTCAAACGATGTACTGGCGCTGGCCAAGTATTACGGAGATCACGGTGCCGATGAGCTTTTGGTCTTTGACCTTTCAGAAAATGATACGGATCATGATGAAGCGATCGATCTGATGCGTAAGATCAACCGGGTCATCCGCATCCCCATGATCGCCGGCGGCAATATCCGCCGCTTAGAAGACGTGAAAAAGATTTTGTATTCCGGTGCAAAGAGAGCCATGATCAACTTTTCCAAACCGGAAGCGATCGAACTGATCAAGGAAGCTTCCGATCGATTCGGTGCGGAGAAAGTGGCAGTCTCTTTAAATGATTTTGACGGACTGTACAAGAATCAGAAAATGATCGAAGGGCGGACCAGTGAACTGATCTTTATGCACCGCCTGGACCTGGAATCCGTGGAGAATCTGACTCAGATCCCCTGTGTCATTGTGACGGATACGATGGAGAAATCCGAGCTGTTTAAGATCTTAAAAAGTCCCGGTGTGCGCGGGCTGTCCGGAAAGTATGTCAGTCAGCCGGAGCTGGACTGCGACGCATTTAAGGTGGAATGTGAGGAGGAAGGCATTCAGATGGCCTCCTTTGAGAGTATGATGGATTTCTCCCAGTTCAAATTAAACGATCAGGGGCTGATCCCGTGCATTACGCAGAATTATAAGACCCAGGAAGTGCTGATGCTGGGGTATATGAATCAGGAGGCTTTTGAGACCACCATCAAGACAGGGCTTATGACCTACTACAGTAGAAGCCGACAGAGTCTGTGGACCAAAGGGGAGACCAGCGGGCATTACCAGTACGTCAAATCCATTACCGTGGACTGTGACAACGATACGCTGCTGGCCAAAGTCGATCAGATCGGCCCGGCCTGCCATACCGGCAATCCGACCTGCTTTTTCACCCCGATTCTGGGCTCCGATATGGATGAAAAGAATCCGCTTCGGGTGTTTGAATCCGTCTATGAAACCATCGTGGATCGAAGAGATCATCCAAAAGACGGTTCCTATACCAATTATCTGTTTGAAAAAGGCATCGATAAGATCCTGAAAAAACTGGGCGAGGAATCCACCGAGGTGGTGATCGCGGCCAAGAACCCGAACCCGGAGGAAGTAAAATACGAGATCTCAGATTACTTATATCACTGTATGGTGCTCATGGTGGAAAGAGGAGTCACCTGGGAGGATATCGTACAGGAACTGGCAGACCGATAGAAAAGAGTGAGGAAAATTGATTTATACTTCGGATTATCTGCCCCAGTTTAGAGACGCCGGAGAGAACGGCCTGGTAGGCCTTAGGGGCTATTATAATTACTTTCAGGATATGATTACGCAGTACATGCACAGCATAGATAAGGGGAACGATACGATCCCGGAGAAGTATGGCATCACCTGGATCGTAACCCGATACCGTCTGAATGTGTATGAGGAAGCAGACTATCATCTGCCTCTGCATATGGAGACCTGGATCGAGCCCGGAAGCACAAGGGCCAGGATCCATATGGGACTGACGATTTACCGGGACAAAGAAGTATATGCAGAGGGCCGGACAGAATGCTGTCTTATGGATTTAAATTCAAGGAAACTGACCGGGATGGACGCCATTGAGCTGCCAAAGGACCTGGCCGAAGAAAGGGAGCTTCACGTAGCTCCATTTACAAGATTCTCTTCGGATATGGACGGGTTTACTTACGTGTTCACGCAGACCGTTCGTTATACGGATCTGGATAAGACTAGACACATGACCAATCTGAAATACATTGATCTTCTGATGAATGCGTTTGACTCGGATTTTTATCGTACCCACAGGGTCACAAACTTTGAGATCCGCTACGAGACCCAGTGCTTTGAAGGCGAAGAGATAAAAGTGTATGTGAAACAGGTGGGGGAGCAGTACTTTCTTTATGGCATCAAGAAGGACGGTTCGATCGCGGTCGCAGGCCTTATGGAGGCAGTGAACGCTTAATCTTTAAAAAACGGAAGAATAAGATCAGGCGGGACAAGGAATTTTCTTTGCCCCGCCCGCCTGTGTAAATAAAAAAGTGCGGGACAAAAGGGTAAGAAGAGGAACATGAGAAAATTAGCGTTAAGTGATGACATTTTACTGAATATAGAAAAACCGGCCCGGTACATCGGCAATGAGGTAAACAGCGTGACGAAAAACGCGGAGGAAGTTCAGATCCGCTTTGCCATGTGTTTTCCGGATGTGTACGAGATCGGTATGTCGCATCTCGGGATTCAGATTCTCTATGATATGTTTAACCGGCGCCCGGATGTATGGTGTGAGCGGGTTTATTCTCCCTGGGTAGACTTGGATCAGATCATGCGGAAACAAAAGATCCCGCTTTTTGCACTGGAGTCCCAGGACCCGATCCAGTCGTTTGATTTCCTTGGCATCACCCTTCAGTATGAACTTTGCTATACCAACATACTGCAGGTGCTGGATCTGTCCGGAATCCCGCTTCTGGCGAAGGAGAGGGGAGAGGAGGACCCGATCGTCATCGGCGGCGGCCCCTGTGCCTACAATCCGGAACCGCTGGCAGATTTCTTTGATCTGTTCTATATCGGGGAAGGAGAGACCTCCTATTATCAGCTATTTGATCTGTACGAACAGAATAAGGCCAATGGTGGTACCAGAAGGGACTACCTAGAGATGGCGGCGGAAGTAGAAGGCATTTACGTGCCTGCTTTCTATGACGCGGCCTACAATGAAGACGGGACGCTTAAGTCTTTTACGCCAAACAATCCGCACGCGAAAGAGAAGATCCGCAAACAGGCGGTCATGGATCTGACGGATACTTATTATCCGGAGAAGCCGGTGGTCCCGTTTATCCGGGTCACCCAGGATCGGATCGTACTGGAGATCCAGCGGGGCTGTATCCGCGGCTGTCGTTTCTGTCAGGCCGGAATGATCTACCGGCCCAATCGGGAGAAGGAGGTAGATAGCTTAAAAAGCTACGCCAAAAAACTGCTGAATAATACCGGCCACGATGAGATCACGTTAAGCTCGTTAAGCTCCAGCGATTATCGGGATCTTGATGAGCTGGTTACCTTTCTGTTGGAGGAAGGCAAGGAGGAAAAGATCAATATCGAGCTGCCGTCGCTTCGCATCGATGCTTTTTCACTGGACGTCATGAGTAAAGTCCAGGATGTTCGAAAAAGCAGCCTGACCTTCGCCCCGGAAGCCGGTTCCCAGCGCATGCGGGATGTGATTAACAAGGGCCTTACTAAGGAGGAGATCTTAAGCGGAGCAAAACAGGCCTTTGAAGGCGGATGGAATAAAGTCAAACTGTATTTTATGCTGGGCCTTCCGGGGGAGACGAAGGAAGATGAGGAAGCCATTCCTTCCCTGGCAGACGAGGTGGCCCGTTGTTTCTATGAGATTCCAAAAGAACAGCGGGAAAAAAGATGTCAGATCACATCCAGCACTTCTTTCTTTATCCCGAAACCTTTTACGCCCTTCCAGTGGGCGACGATGCTGACCGAGGAGGAGTACCGGGAATGTGCCGCTACGGTGCGCCATGCGTTCGGACGACAGAAGAATTCCAGAAGCTTAAAATACAGCTGGCATGATACCGAAGGGTCTGTGCTGGAAGGGGTCATGGCCAGAGGAGACCGTAGGGTCGGACCAGTGATCAAAAAAGCCTATGAGCTTGGCTGTCTGTATGATTCCTGGGGCGACCAGTTTCATTACGACCGCTGGTTGTCCGCCTTTGAGGAATGCGGCGTGGATATCGATTTCTACACCCGACGAACGAGAGAGGCGGATGAACTTTTCCCCTGGGATTTCATCGATGCCGGCGTTACCAAATCCTTTCTGCGAAGCGAGTGGGAGAAGGCGATGCGGGGCGAAGTGACGCCCAACTGTCGGGAAAAATGTTCCGGGTGCGGCGCCCGAAGCTTTGGGGGAGGTGTCTGCTATGAAAGCAAGAATTAAATTCCGCAAATACGGCGTTATGATGTTTGTGGGACACCTGGACCTGCTGCGCTACTTCCAGAAAACCATGCGCCGGGCGAAGATCCCGGTCGCCTACACGAACGGTTATTCTCCCCATATGATCCTGTCCTTTGCCCAGCCTTTACCGGTGGGCATGACCAGTGACGGAGAGTATCTGGACCTGGAACTGACCCGGGGCATCAATTCAAAAGAAGCCGTGGATAAAATGAATGCTATTTTAGTGGAAGGTATGGAAGTCCTGGATCTCGTCCAGATCCCCGAAGAGAAAAAATCCAGCGGCATGGCGATCACGCAGGCCGCAGATTACCGGGTGACGCTCCTTGTATCTCCGAAATCTTCGGAAGAGACGCTTCCCATCCCGGATTCGTACGAAAAAGGGATCACAGACTTTTTAAACTGCCCGTCGCTCATGGTAGAAAAACACACCAAGCGCAGCACGGCAGAAGTGGATATACGGCCGCTCATCTATGCGATGAAGATTACAGATAACAGCATCTATATGCGCCTTGCCTGCGGCAGTAAAAAGAACCTGAAACCGGAACTGGTGATGGAAACCCTGCTTCATACAATGTCCATCTCTTCTGAGGATGTTCCGATCCACTGCCACAGGTTAGATCTTTTTGCAGAAAAGGATGGAGAATTTATCCCATTAATTGCGCTTGGAAATGAAATTAAAATGTGATAGAATAGTCTAGTGTGCTTGTAAAGGAGACAGAATATGCTAAAGGTAGTGAAATTCGGCGGCAGCTCTCTGGCGGACGCCGATCAATTTCAAAAGGCCTGTGATATCATAAATGAGGATGAGAACCGTCGCTACATCGTTCCATCCGCACCCGGGAAGCGTTTTTCGGATGACCGGAAGGTGACGGATATGTTATATGAAAGCTACTATCTGGCTACAGCCGGGGATGAAGCATCCACCAAACTGTTTCATTCGTTGTTTGACCAGATAAAAGAGCGGTACCAGTCCATCATTGACGGCTTATATATGGATCTGTCTTTGGAGGAAGAATTCGATACGATCGAAGCGGATTTCCTCTCCGGGCGGGGGGAAGCTTACGCAGCATCCAGAGGAGAATACTTAAGCGGAAAGATCTTAGCTTCCTATTTGAACGTTCCGTTTGTCGATGCGGCCGATGTGGTCTATTTCCATGAGGACGGGAAGTTTGATCCGTCGCTTACGGATGAAGTCATGTCCCTGCGTCTGGAAGAGACATACCGTGCGGTTATTCCCGGATTTTACGGACGGAAACCGGACGGCAGTATTGAGACCTTTTCCAGGGGAGGATCGGATATCACCGGTTCTATCGTAGCGAGAGCCGTGCACGCGGATATTTATGAGAACTGGACGGATGTATCCGGATTCCTTGTCGCGGATCCGAACATAGTTCATCATCCGAAGGCCATTGACTCGATCACGTATCGGGAACTCAGAGAGCTTTCCTATATGGGCGCTACGGTCCTTCATGAAGCCGCGATCTTCCCGGTGCGGGAAGCCGGCATCCCCATTCAGATCCGCAATACAGACCGTCCGCAGGATCCAGGCACACTGATCGTGGAATCCACGAAGCAGAAACCCCGGTTTGTCCTGACCGGGATCGCCGGTAAGAAAGACTTTGCTTCCGTGACGATCGAAAAAGAAATGATGAATTCAGAGATTGGGTTCTGTCGGAAAGTACTACAGGTCTTTGAAGATAACGGGCTCTCCATCGAGCATATGCCTTCCGGCATCGACACGATGAGCATTTTCGTCCATCAGGAAGAGCTTTTGGCCAAACGAACCGAAGTGATCGACGGAATCTATGAGGCCGTGAATCCGGATGTGGTGGACCTTGAGACCGATCAGTCCCTGATTGCCGTGGTGGGGCGCGGAATGCGTGAAAACCGGGGCACATCCGGCCGCATTTTTTCCGCACTGGCACATGCCAATGTCAATGTGAATATGATCGATCAGGGTTCCAGCGAACTGAATATTATTATCGGCGTGAAGAATCAGGACTTTGAGACCGCGATCCGGGCGATCTATGATATTTTTGTAACTACGCAGTTATAGGAGGAATCAAAATGAATATTTTATTTTTCCTGAAACCTAAGAGTGAACTTGCTTTTGTATACGACTATCATACACTCAGGCAGGCACTGGAAGTCATGGAACACTACAAATTTACTTGTATTCCCATCCTCAATAAAGACGGGAAATACGTCGGTGCGATTACGGAAGGCGACCTGCTGTGGGGTATTAAGGATAAGGACATTATCAATATCCATGAAGCAGAAGATATCAACATCATGGATATCCACAGAAAGTTTGATTTTAAAACCGTGACCTGTGATTCCAATATGGAAGATCTGGTCAAAAAGGCACTGGATCAGAACTTTGTTCCGGTGGTGGACGATGAAAATCATTTCATCGGGATCATCACAAGGCGGGATATTATTGATTACTGTTATAAGATGATGAAGGAGAACGAAGAAATATGATCATCGATTTTCATACCCATATGTTTCCGGACAAGATCGCACAGGCAACGCTTTCATCTTTATCGGAAGTAAGTCATATCAAGCCTTATACCGATGGGACCTATGAGGGATTAAAGGCGTCCACGAATCGCGCCGGCATTGATCTGTCCGTCGTGCTCCCGGTGGCGACCAGCCCGAAACAGTTTGATTCGGTCAACCGGTTTGCGCTGGAGCACAGCAAGGATGAGATCCTGTCTTTCGGCTGTATTCATCCGGACAATTCGGACTATAAAGAGAAGCTGAACTGGCTGAAAGAGCAGGGCTTTAAAGGTATCAAGCTGCATCCGGACTATCAGGAGGCTTTCTTTAATGACATCCGGTACAAACGCATCGTATCCTATGCCACTGAGCTGGGACTGATCATATGCGTTCATGCGGGACGGGATCCCAAATCTCCGGATCTGATCCACTGCACGCCGCAGATGGCTCTGGAAGTGATTGAGGAGGTACAGCCGGACAAACTGGTGCTTGCCCATATGGGAGGCAATGATCAGTGGGAGGAAGTGGAAGAGCTTCTGGTAGGCAGAAACGTCTACTTTGATACCGGCGTTGTCTTAAACAGGATGCCGCAGGAGCAGTTTTTAAGAATCGTCAGAAATCACGGTTCCAATCGGATCCTTTTCGGGACAGATTCTCCCTGGGCCGATCAGAAGGAATTTGTGGAGCTTTTAGATCAGATGCCGCTTGATGATAAAGAGAAGGAAGATATATATTCCGGAACGGCCAGATCCCTGCTTGGGACAGAAAATCCCGCATAAACGGTTGATTTTCTGCATTTCATATGCTATTATATACCAGTGTGCCGCACAACGAGGTTCCCAAGTTCTGTTTTTACAGACACCACAGTTGGCGAGTAATGATATAAGGAGGTGCCATAATGTACGCGATTATTGCAACAGGTGGTAAGCAGTACAAAGTATCCGAAGGCGATATCATTAAAGTAGAGAAGCTTGGCGTAGAGGCCGGTGAGTCTTACACATTTGACCAGGTGCTCGCTGTCAGTGATGACGGCCTTACGATCGGAAGTCCGACCATCGATGGTGCAACCGTGGATGCGTCCGTGATCGGAAACGGAAGAGGCAAAAAGGTCATCGTATACAAGTATAAGCCGAAAAAAGGTTATCACAGAAAACACGGACACAGACAGCAGTACACAGAAGTGAAGATTGAAAAGATCAACGCTTAATATCGGAGATCATTTATGATTCATGTGACCATATTCGAAAATAAGGAGAAGACCTGTGTCGGTTTTCACGCGCATGGCCATGCCGATTACGCGGATGAAGGAAACGACATTGTATGTGCGGCGGCTTCGGTTTTGATCATCAATACCGTTAATGCCATCGAAATGTACACGGAAGATTCCTTTGCACTGGATACCGAGCAGAAGAGTGGATTGGTGGACTGTAGGTTTACAGATCCGACTTCTGAAGAGACCGATCTGCTTTTAAATACAATGATCCTTGGTCTATCGGGTATGGCAGAAGATGATCAATATGCGGACTATATCGATTTGACATTTCAGGAGGTGCAATAAAATGATGGAATTAAACCTTCAATATTTTTCTCATAAAAAAGGACTTGGTTCCTCAAAGAACGGCCGTGATTCTCGTTCGAAGAGACTGGGAGCCAAGCGGGCAGACGGTCAGTTTGCGAAGGCCGGAAATATCATTTACCGGCAGCGCGGAACGAAGATCCATCCGGGTCAGAATGTCGGCCGTGGCAAAGACGATACACTGTATGCCCTGACGGACGGCGTTGTCCGTTTCGAGCGCAAGGGCAGAGATAAAAAACAGGTTTCTGTCTATCCGGAAGTGTAGCGTAGAAGGATGAGATGATGATAAGCCCAGACCCTCCCGGTCTGGGCTTTGTATCCATAAAGGAGCAATAAGGGGTAAAATTATGTTTACAGATAACGCAAAGATCTTTATCAAAGCCGGCAAAGGCGGCGACGGCCATGTCAGTTTCCGACGGGAGAAATATGTGCCCAACGGCGGACCGGACGGCGGTGACGGCGGCAAAGGCGGCGATATCGTCTTTGAAGTAGATACCGGGTTAAATACACTGCAGGATTTCCGGCATCGGACAAAATACATCGCAAAGGATGGCGAGCCCGGAGATAAAAAACGCTGCTCCGGCAAGGATGCGAAAGATCTGATCATAAAGGTACCGGAGGGCACGATCATCCGGGAAGATAAGAGCCAGAAAGTGATTGCCGATATGTCCGGGGACAACAAAAGACAGGTGGTCTTAAAAGGCGGCAGAGGCGGATATGGAAATCAGCATTTTGCCACACCCACCATGCAGGCTCCCCAGTATGCGAAGCCGGGCCAGACTGCCGGAGAACTCTGGGTGGACCTGGAACTGAAACTGATCGCGGATGTGGGACTCATCGGATATCCGAATGTCGGCAAATCGACGCTTTTATCCCGGGTCACGCATGCGGACCCGAAGATCGCCAATTATCATTTTACGACCTTATCCCCGAATTTAGGCGTGGTGGATTTAGAAGATGCAAATGGGTTTGTCATAGCGGATATTCCGGGACTGATCGAAGGGGCTTCCGAAGGGGCCGGACTGGGAGAGGAATTCTTGCGTCATGTGGAACGGACCCGGATGTTGATCCATGTGGTGGATGCTGCCGGAAGCGAAGGCCGGGATCCCATCGAGGACATCTACAAGATCAATGCGGAATTGGAAAATTACAATCCGGATCTTGCCAAACGTCCGCAGGTGATCGCAGCCAATAAGATCGATCTCATCTACAAGGAGGATGAGGATCCGGTCGAACGGATCCGGGCGGAGTTTGAACCTTTGGGTTATGAGGTATTCCCGATCTCCTGTGCCACCGGCGCCGGGATCAATCAGCTGATGTACTATGTATCCGGGAAACTGGGGGAGCTAAATGAACCGCCCGTTATCTATGAACAGGAGTACTTCCCGGAGGATGAACTGATCTATACCGAGCTTCCGTATACCATAGAAAAAGAAGCAGACGCCTATGTGGTGGAAGGTCCGAAGATCGAACGGATGCTGGGGTATACCAATCTGGATTCAGAGAAAGGATTTGCATTCTTCCAGCGGTTCCTTAAAGAAACCGGAATCGTGGATGAACTTAAGGAAGCCGGGATAGAAGAGGGCGATACCGTGCGGATGTACGACCTCGAATTTGAATATATGAAATAGCAGCAAAGTTTACTGCTTAGGAGAAAGAAATGACAACCAAACAGAGATCTTATTTAAAAAGCCTTGCCATGAAAATGGATGCTTCCCTGTCCCTGGGAAAAAGTTCCCTGACGCCGGAGTTCACTGCCGCGGTGGAGGAAGCACTGGATGCAAGGGAACTGGTCAAGATCAACGTTCTGAAAAATTGTACGGATGATCTGAATGTGATCGCACAGATCTTAAGTGAACGGACAAATTCCGAGATCGTACAGATCATCGGCAGAAAGATCGTCCTGTATAAGGAAGGCAAGGATAAGAAGAAGAAGATAGAACTTCCGTAAGGGAAAAGAAGGGCAGATAAATGAGAATCGGAATTATGGGCGGGACCTTTGATCCCATTCACAATGGCCATATAGCGATCGCCGAGGCTGCATATGAACAGTTCCCGCTGCAGGAAATCTGGTTTCTTCCCAACGGAAATCCGCCGCACAAGGAAGCAGCCGATATCGGAGCCAGTACGACTGAGCGCCTTGAGATGGTCTCACGGGCTATTGAAAATACACCCTATTTTCGGCTGGTAGATTATGAAGCAAAAAAAGAGGACATCTCTTATTCCAATGAAACGCTTTCTTATTTTAGAGAACAGTACCCCGAGAACGAATACAGCTTTATCGTGGGGGCCGATTCGCTGTTTCAGTTTGATTCCTGGGCACATCCGGACAGAATCTTAAGGGATTGCATCCTTTTAGTCGCCTGTCGGGATGAGGCCGGCAATCACGAGGACCTAAAACAGCAGATCGATTATCTGACCCGCCGGTATCATGGTGATATTGAACAGTTAAAAGCGCCACATGTCCCGGTTTCCTCGCATGATATCCGGGAGAGGAGGAAGCATCATCTCTCGATTGAAGGCATGGTTCCGGATGCTGTAAATGATTACATACTGGAGGAAAAGCTTTATGAGTCCTGATCTTGAAAAATTACGTAAAAAAGTAAAGCACGACCTGGATAAGGAACGGTATCAGCACACGTTAGGCGTTATGTACACCGCGGCATCTCTGGCCATGTGTCATAATGCAGATCTTCATAAGGCGATGGTCGCCGGACTTCTGCATGACTGTGCCAAATGCTATCCGAACAGTGAGAAAATGAAACTCTGCAAGCAGTATGGTCTGAGACTGACGAAAGCAGAGAAAGATAATCCAAGTCTTGTCCATGCAAAGCTGGGCGCCGCGATCGCCGCAGATAAGTATGGGATCAGAGACCAGGATATTTTAAATGCCATTTCCAGTCATACCACCGGAAGACCGGGAATGTCTCTGCTTGAGAAGATCATTTATATTGCAGACTTTATTGAGCCCAACCGGGAGGAACTGCCCAGTATGCCGGATCTCCGCTATCTGGCTTTCCATGATATCAATCAGTGTCTGTACCGGATGCTTGGGAACTCTTTGATCTATCTCAACAGTAAAGCGGCGATGATCGATCCGATGACGGAACAGACGTACCAATATTATAAAGGGAACAATCCAAAGGAGTAAGAAAAAGTATATGGATCCAATTTTAACAATGGCGAAAACCGCCTATGATGCACTGGCGGACAAAAAAGGGGAAGATATCAAAGTGATCGATCTCTCGGAGATCACAGTCATTGCCGATTATTTTGTGATCACGAACGGCACCAGCGATGCGCAGATCACTGCGCTCGTGGACAGTGTGGAAGAGAAAATGGAAAAGGCCGGCTATACGCTCAATATGAAAGAAGGGCAGGATAGCAGTGCCTGGATCCTGATGGACTACGGGGATGTGATCGTTCATATCTTTAACCGGGAAAACCGGGAATTCTATAATCTGGAGCGAATCTGGAGTGATGGAAAAGAGGTCACGGATCAGTTAAAAGAACTTTAAAGGATGAAATAGAACAAGATGAAAAAAGATCTCCGGATAGGGAGATCTTTTTTGTATCTGTTTAGAAAGAATTTACAGGAACCGAAAAACGCCTATGACCTTTCCTAAAATCGTCACATCCGACACAATGATCGGATCAAAAGCATCATTCTGCGGCTGGAGACGAATCACGCCATCCTCTTTATAGAAAGTCTTCACCGTCGCGCCATCCTCGATCAGTGCAACGACGATCTCTCCGTTACTGGCGGTGTTGGTCTGCTCCACCAGGACCATATCTCCATCCAGAATTCCGGCATCTATCATGCTCTCGCCCTTTACTCTCAAAAGGAAGGTCTGCTCATTCGGCATATATTCTACCGGAATAGGGAAGTAGTTCTCTATGTTCTGCTCGGCCAGCAGCGGCTCTCCGGCAGCAACCCGGCCGACAATCGGTACATTGGTCATCTCCCGGCGGTTGAAGTTAAAAGAATCATCTAAAATCTCTATGGCCCGGGGCTTCGTAGGATCCCTGCGGATATATCCGTTCTTCTCCAGCGTCTCCAGATGGGAGTGAACGGAAGAGGTGGATTTTAAATGTACAGCCTCACAGATATCCCGCACCGAAGGAGGAAATCCCTTCTCCAGAATCTGTTCCTTAATATAATCCAGTATTTCCTGTTGTTTCGGGGTAATCTTCCCTGGCATGACCTTCCTCCTTATTCCCATGGAAACGGCGTTATCATAACTTCTATATAGCATTTTATCATAAGAGATATGAAAAAGCAAACAAATGTTTAGAAAATATGTTCGATTTTTCCCTTTTTCTCTTGACAAACACATGTTCGTACTATATAATAAAAAATACGAACACAAGTTCGAATAAATTTACAGGTGTTCGTTAGACGCCGTACTATAGGTCGGTGTGTGGAATGGTTCATTTTAAAACGGGAGTATAAATGATTACTAAGGGGGATGCTTATGAATACGAGCAGATACAATACCAGAGGGAAGCGCAGAAGGGTTGTCCATTTAAAAAGAATGGCGGTTGCGATTTTATCGGCCGTCCTGTTGGCCGGACTTGGATATGGATTTGTCTATGCCGGTGATTCTACAGAAGGGTTAACGGAATCACAGACGAAGTATTATAAAAGTATTGTCATCGAACAGGGCGATAATCTGTGGGACATTGCCAAGGTCTATATGGATTCGCATTATGACTGTGTGGAGGATTATATTGAAGAACTGAGAAAGACAAACGGACTTTCTTCGGAAACCATTCACAGTGGACAGCATTTATTGGTTGCCTGTTATAAATGATATAAAGTGTTCATGATCACTTTATATACAGTACTCACCCCATCCAGGACCATATCAGGAGAAGCAGTATGCATCTTCCTGGTATGGTCTATTTCTTTTCCCGGATAGATCTATACGTCAAATCTCAATTTTTCCAAAAGATATAGACAAAAAATACCGAATATGCTATAATACACGTTAATGAAGGAATTCATTGATTTTACGGGGATTTTAAGTAATTAATACAGGGGTATTTTTATGTCTGAAACAAAAACCTATCATGAACAGGTACAGATTGATCAAACGCTGAGGCTGCGTGAACTTTTAAAAACGCTGCCGCCGTTCGCCAAGGATTTCTTCCGGGCCATCGAGCCCAGATCCTCCGTACGGACAAGAATGAATTATGCGTATGATGTCCGTACCTTTTTTCGTTTTCTTATAGAAAATAATCCTACCTATAAGGATTATCAGATTACGGATTTCGCTCTGCAGGATCTGGAGAAATTAGAGCCTGTGGATATCGAGGAATATTTAGAGTATTTAAAAGTTTATAAAAAGAATGACGAACTGGTGACCAACGGGGAACGCGGTCTGAAACGAAAAATGTCAGCGCTTCGAAGTTTCTATAATTATTATTACACCCACCAGTCGATCAGTAAAAATCCGACGCTTTTGGTGGACATGCCGAAACTGCATGACAAGGCGATCATACGTTTGGATGCGGATGAGGTGGCCGAATTACTGGATTATGTCGAATCCGCCGGCGAAAAACTGACCGGACAGGCACTGGCATATTATCAGAAAACAAAGGACCGGGATCTGGCGATTCTGACGCTGCTTTTAGGCACCGGTATCCGTGTGTCCGAATGCGTCGGACTGGATTTAAATGATGTAGACTTTAAGAACAACGGGATTACCGTAACCCGAAAGGGCGGCAATCAGATGGTCGTCTATTTTGGCGATGAAGTGGCAGATGCGTTATTAAAGTACATCAACGGGGACCGGAAGGCCACTACTCCCCTCTCCGGGCATGAGAATGCGCTTTTTCTCTCCTCCCAGCGGCGCCGTATCGGCGTGCAGGCCGTTGAAAACATGGTGAAGAAATATGCGAAGCAGGTTACACCGAACAAAAAGATCACGCCACACAAGCTGCGCAGCACCTATGGCACGAATCTGTACCGGGAAACCGGGGATATCTATCTGGTTGCCGATGTATTAGGCCATAAGGACGTGAATACGACAAAGAAACATTATGCGGCGATTGATGATGACCGCAGGAAACAGGCGGCCGGTGCGGTCAAACTGAGAGAATCCTAAAGAAAAAGAGAGGAAAAAAAGGAATGAAATTACAGCGTCTGTTAAGCTATACAAGAAAAGCTGTGGATGAATATGCCATGATCGAGGAAGGGGATCATATCGCCATCGGCGTTTCCGGCGGGAAAGACTCCCTGACGTTAACCTACGCCCTTAACGGGCTTCAGAGGTTCTACCCGAAGCATTTCGACTTAAGCGTTGTGACGGTGGACCTGGGATACCCGGATACTGATTTTTCAGCTGTGGAGGCGCTCTGTAAGGAGATGGATCTGCCCTACACGGTCATTCACACCGATATTGCGAAAATCCTGTTCGAGGAAAGAAAGGAAACCCATCCCTGCTCCCTCTGTGCCAAGATGCGCAAAGGCGCTTTAAATGACGCTGTCAAAGAAATGGGCTGCAACAAGGTCGCTTATGCCCATCACAAGGATGATATCGTGGAGACCATGCTGCTTTCCCTCCTGTTCGAAGGACGGTTTTATTCCTTTTCTCCGAAGACGTATCTGGATCGGACCGGTCTCACGGTCATCCGTCCTCTGATGTTTGTGGAAGAGTCCGACGTGATCGGATTCCGCAAAGCATATCACCTGCCGGTAGTAAAAAATCCCTGTCCGGTGGACGGCTACACGAAGCGGCAATATGCCAAGGAACTGTTAAGTAAACTGGAGGCCGATCATCCCGGCGCCAAACAGCGGATGTTTACCGCTATTTTAAACGGAAAAATAGAGGGATGGCCTGAGCGCATCCCTCATCATCAAAGCTAAACTTTCAATTGGAAACAGGCTTTACTCTTTCCAAAGTTCCACCTTCTCGGTACTCTCCCGAATCTTAACCATATTCAGGATCTCCTCCACCACGCCATTGATGCCCAGCTTGGAAGAATCGAAGCAGGCGTGGTACGTTCTCGCGTCGCCCCATTTCTTGTTGGAGTAGAAATTATAGTAACTGGCCCGCTCTTTGTCATTGCGCTGAATCAGTTCCTTTGCCTTCGCATCGGTCAGATCGTTATCCACCGCAACTCTGCGGATCCGCTGCTCTATATCTGCATGGATAAACACATTCAACACATCATCCCGGTCAGCCAGCGCACAGTCTGCGCAGCGCCCCACGAGGACACACGGGCCTTCCTCCGCGATGGATCTTATGGTATCATACTGTGCCATAAAAACCCTCTGGTTTAAAGGCATCTCGTCTGAATAAACGCCATTCGATTTCGAATCCATCACCAGAGAGAAAAGAAAACTTCCTGTGGATCTCTCATCATTGGATTGAATCAACTCCTGTGCAATCCCGCTGTCCTTGGCTGCACGATTCAGCATATCTCTGTCATATAAGGGAACTTCCAATGCCTCAGATAACTTTACGCCGATCTCTCTGCCGCCACTGCCATACTCTCTGTCTATTGTGATTATTGTGCTTGTTTTTGCCATCTGTATCACGCTCCTTTCCTATATTCTATTATAAAACAACTTTATTCTTAAGTACATATTTTTTTGAAAATAACTAGTCAGCCTCTAATTTGTATAACAATTCATTAAAATACGCCGGCAGCGGAGCCTCCACCTCCATATACTCCCCGGTGCTCGGATGGACAAACCCGATGGTCTTTGCATGCAGCGTCTGTCCCTGTAATTCCGGGAACGGACACTTTTTCGGTCCGTACAGAGGATCCCCCAGCACCGGATGCTTCCGGTAGGCCATATGCACGCGGATCTGGTGCGTACGTCCGGTGGAGAGGTTTAAACGCACATAAGTGTACTCACCGAAACGCTGTAGTACCTCATATTTTGTAACGGCATCTCGCGCATTTTTGACATGGACGCTCATTTTTTTACGATCAGTCAGGCTCCGGCCGATGGGCTCTTCGATGATCCCCCCATCCTCTTTGATATTGCCGTGGACCACCGCCTCATAGGTTCTTTTAATGGAATGTTCCTTGATCTGATCTGCCAATGCCTGGTGGGCCTTATCGTTCTTGCAGACCAGAAGAGAACCGGTGGTATCCTTATCGATCCGATGGACGATCCCCGGCCGCAGGACCCCGTTGATCCCGGACAGATTGTCCCCCAGATAATACAGTAGCGCGTTAACCAGTGTTCCGGATGTATGGCCTGGTGCCGGATGAACGACCATATCTTTCGGCTTATTGACGACCAGCAGATCGTCATCTTCATACAGAATATCTAGCTGAATATTCTCCGGCTTGATTTCCGTCTCTTTCGGCTCGGGAATTTCACAGGAGATGACTTCACCTAAAGAAAGCCTGTAATTGGCTTTTACAGGCCTCTCATCCACACACACGCATCCCTGCTCTATGAGTTTCTGTATATGGGAACGGGTAAGATCGTTCATCTGCTCAGAAAGATACCGGTCAATCCGCTGTTTCCCGTCGTTTTCTACTTTGAAATATCTGATCAAGATCTTCCTCCTTATAGTAAAAGATCAGCAAGATGATCAGCAGAAATACCGCCACCGTTACATACATATCCGCCACATTGAAAATGGGAAAATCAATCAGTTTAAAATAAATAAAATCCACCACATACCCTGTGCGGATCCGATCGATGCAGTTGCCGATGGCACCGGCGACCAGGAGCACACTTACGATCCGAAGCGGCAGAAACCGCTTCCCCCTGGGCAGCCGATAATAGAACCAGATGACGATTACGGTGATCACCAGAGAAAATATAAGAAAGATAATCTGCCGGTTCTGGAACAGGCCGAAAGCCGCACCGCGGTTTTCCAGATACTTAAATTCGAGCACCTGATCGATCAGGACCACCGGTGACTGATCCTTTAAGTGGCTGACGACGAGCGCCTTGGTCCACTGATCCAGAAAGATCCCTGCCGCCACGCAGAGAATCGCTATGATGTATTCCAGAGTTCGTGAATTTTTCTGCTTCATATTTTTATCTTTCCTGACCCATACGTTTTATTCAAACTTACGCAGGCGAAGGAAAAATCTTCCTTTCTTTGTCTCTTTTTCTACCCCGTCATATACAAGCCGGCCCAGGCCCCGGACAGAAATAATATCCCCGTCTTTTAACTGGTAGGCATTGCTCGTGATCTGTTTCCCGTTGACATACACCTTCCCGCCTTCGATATACGGAATCATCTTGCTCCTTGACATGGGAAAGGCACTGCTGATGACCGCGTCCAGCCGAAGGGAGGGCACGTTGCTGTGGATATTCTGAAATGAAGGTTCATAGGTGATCTCTTCTGTATCCCGGATATGGGCATTCACGGTGGTATGCCGGATCGAAGTCAGCTGCTCGGTTACATAATCTGCGATCTCCTCATGGGCAAAGAGCAATGCCAAAGTCTCCTCCACCAGGATATCCCCAAAACGGCTCCGGTCAATCCCAAGGCTCA
>Ga0192245_10471_pt1 | contig 17329 bp, 17 predicted proteins | sample Koala_Koa27_M3_FD_131238 | JGI IMG/M metagenome (GOLD analysis project Ga0192245, IMG submission 131238) | Enriched cells from koala feces incubated with labeled cellulose particles, San Francisco Zoo, California, United States - Koala_Koa2-7_M3 ...
GTTACTTACCTTTGTTCATTAACATACTAACCTTATCACTATAAACAGAAAAGAACGATGCTTACCCAAATTATCAACGGACGCATATTTACCCCGCAAGGCTGGTTGAATGAAGGTTCTGTCCTAATGCGCGACGGAAAAATTCTTGAAGTAACGAACTGTGATCTTGCACTTATCGGTGCTCAGCTTATTGACGCCAAAGGCATGTACATTGTACCCGGATTTGTTTGTATGCATGCACACGGCGGAGGCGGACATGATTTTACCGAATGTACTCCCGAAGCTTTTCAATGTGCCATCCGTGCCCACATGCGTCACGGAGCCACAAGTTTTTTCCCAACTATGTCTTCCTCCACATTTGACAAACTACACCAGGCTGCCGATATTTGCCAAAAATTAATGGAAGAACCGGGTACACCCGTGTTAGGTCTGCACATTGAGGGGCCATACCTGAATCCCAAGATGGCCGGAGAACAATTTGCTGGTAAAACTAAAGAAATCGACGAAAAAGAATACAAAAAGCTTGTAGAAAGCACCCGCTGCATACGCCGGTGGGATGCATCGCCCGAACTCCCCGGCGCACTCAATTTTGCGCGCTATCTTCGTGAGAAAGGCATCTTAGCAGCCATATCGCACACTGAAGCTGAATTTGATTTGATCAAACAAGCTTATGAAGCTGGATTTACACATGCTGCACATTTTTACAACGCTATGCCTGGATTCCACAAACGTCGGGAATATAAATACGAAGGTACAGTAGAAAGCGTATATCTCATTGACGGAATGACTATTGAACTCATTGCAGACGGCATACACTTACCGTCAACTATTTTAAAATTAGCATATAAACTAAAAGGAGTAGAACATACCTGTCTTGTAACAGACGCACTTCCCTACGCTGCCGATGACGACAAGTTGTTCAATGATCCACACATCATCATCGAAGATGGAGTATGTAAACTTTCCGACCGTTCTTCATTAGCCGGTAGTATTGCAACTTCTGATATATTAGTACGTACTATGGTAAAAGCTGGCATATCTTTAGGAGACGCTTTAAGAATGGCTTCAGAAACACCTGCACGCATCATGGGAGTATATAACCAAAAAGGTTCACTACAAAAAGACAAAGATGCAGATGTCGTCATTATGGATAAGGATCTGAAAGTACGTGCCGTCTGGCAAATGGGAAAATTAATAGAAGAAACAAATTCCTTGTTCTAACCGTTAAACAGAATATTAACTAAAAGGAAAAATCTCTAAAAAAGTACTGGCTGACAACATATATTTATATTAATAGCACTAATATGAATACATTTGCCTACGTGTAAAACCTATTAAACAAGAAAGGTATGAAGAAAAACAAATTTACAGTATTACTTTTATGCAGCGCCATTCTGCTAGGAAGCTGTGGAACAATGAACAATACCGCCAAAGGAGGAGTAATAGGAGGCGGTTCCGGTGCAGCAGCAGGAGCCATCATAGGCGGTCTGATAGGTAAAGGTAAAGGAGCTGCCATTGGAGCTGCAGTAGGAGCTGCAGTAGGAGCTGGAACAGGAGTAATCATAGGCCGCAAAATGGATAAAAAAGCTGCTGAAGCAGCTAAAATTGAAGGTGCTCAAGTAGAACAGATTACAGACAGCAATGGGCTTCCAGCTGTCAAAGTATCATTTGCCGATGGCATTTTGTTTGCTTTCAATTCCACAGCATTAAGCAATGAATCTAAAGCTCGCCTGCGCGATCTTTCAAAAATTCTAAAGGAAGACACCACAACAGACATAGCCATTATTGGACATACTGACAAACAAGGCTCATACGAAGTTAATATGAAATTTTCAAAAAACCGTGCTTATGCCGTAGAAAACTACCTGCAAGACTGCGGAGTATCCCCGGCGCAATTCAAAGAGGTAACAGGCGTGGGATACGATGAATACGATGAGAGTTTGTCTGCCGCTGAAAATCGCCGCGTTGACATTTATATGTACGCCAGCGAACAAATGATACAGGAAGCAGAAGCCGCAAACTAATTCCCCATCAAAATCAAGCCCTAACAGCCTTGTTTTTACAACTGCGGTGCATCAAGACATTGTTTGTTGAACTTTGTCTGAATGCACCGCTGTCAGTTTCATAATTCCTACCTGTAAACGACAAATTCGTACGGCATTGAAATAAAAATGTAGTAAATATCTTTCTTCGCAAACATATAAAACAACTCACATGAATTCGCTTTTAGATCCTTCCCTACCTTGTTTCGTTTTTTATAAAGACCTATTATTGTTGAAAAAAGAAGACAACCAACACTATTCCATACCTTGTGGCAAAGATTTGCCTTTCTGCATTAACAAACGCCATAAAATTCATCAAGTAACACTACCTGCCGGTTCATCAGTCCAAACATTAGCAATTGAAAAAAACATAGAAGAAACATCAGAATGGGTGATGTGCGGATTAAGAGCATCCTTCAATTACCTGTCTCTAGATAATTATCAAGCAGCTGGGAAATCATATCAAATACTTTACTGGGACAAACACAGTCATTTCTGTCCAGTCTGTGGTGCTGTAACCAAGCAACAAACTTCCATTATGAAAAAATGTCCCGATTGTGGATATGAAATATATCCCCCTATATCGCCAGCCATTATTGTACTGGTACAACGAAAAGACGAAATATTACTGGTACATGCCCGCAATTTCAAAGGTACATTTTATGGACTGGTAGCCGGATTCCTTGAAGCTGGAGAGACATTAGAGCAATGTGTACAAAGAGAAGTATTTGAAGAAACTGGCCTGAAAATAAAAAACATTGTCTATTTTTCCAGCCAACCCTGGCCTTATCCCAGCGGATTGATGATAGGATTTACGGCCGAATATGAAAGCGGAGATATAAAACTGCAGGACGATGAACTAAGTGCCGGTGCTTTCTACTCAAAAAAAAATCTGCCTGAACTACCTCAAAAACTTAGTATTGCACGGAAACTTATCGATTGGTGGCTAAACAAAGAGTAAATTGCAATCTCTTTCCTTATAACAAAATGTGTCAAAATAAAAAAGCGATCTTGTGTTATTGCCGACAAAAGAATTTAGGGAACACCCAATTATGCATATACCATACTTCATTCTATCCTGTATGCAACACTTTCAAATTCCACTTTCTTATTTTGACACATCATTCTTTGAACATCCGATCTGGATGCACACAACATCCAAACCCTGTCCCCCAGACTATTTCACCTCTTCCAAATAAAGTACGCGGCTGGAATAATCATTTTGTTTATGATAATCCACCCTATGATTATAGGGAATCTCCAAACCGTTTGCCATCAAATAAGCACCACTAAAAGTTTTACCTTCAAAATCAAGTGGAGTATTATCAATTCTGTTCAACTCATGTATCTTGTAAACCTTGTCAGGACACAAACCAGCCATCTTGACACGAGGCAAGTGCTGGTTAACAAAATGTTCTGTTTTCCACCAATAAAATACAGCCTTATCCTTTTCTGAAGATACATACATCAATGAAGCAGCTCCATGTTTGTCATAAGGTGAAACCAAACGATAAATATCACCCATCTGCACAACAGGACGAATGAGTTTATACGCTTCTATAGCTTTCTTGCACAAAGCTTTTTCCTCATCCGTCATGTTTTTAGGCTGTATTTCCATACCAAGGCGTCCACTCATGGCAACGTCAATCCTGTATTTCAAAGGAATTGTACGAAAAGTTTGATGGTTGGGAGCTGCACTAATGTGTGAAGCCATAGCCATAGCCGGGAAAAAATATGAAGTTCCCCATTGCATATACACACGTTGCAAAGCATCCGTATTATCGCTTACCCAAAATTCGTCAAAATAAGGCAGAAGCCCATAGTTCGCACGTCCACCACCACTGGCACAAGCTTGTATAGTAAGAGTAGGATATTTTGCACGAATGCGCTGACACACCTTTTCCAATCCACGATGATATTCTATATACATATGGCTCTGACTGCCTTTATCCAAATAAGTAGAGCCATGATTAAGAACAGACATGTTAGCATCCCATTTAATATAATCTATTTGAGGATACTCTGTCATCAAGTTATCTACAACTTTGAAAACAAAGTCCTGTACTTCGGGATTCGCCATATCGAGTACCAGTTGCGTACCTCCACGCCCCAATACCAATTCGCGATTAGGAGCTTTCAATACCCAGTCCGGATGTTTTTCATAAAGTTCGCTAACGGTATTCGCCATTTCGGGTTCAATCCATATACCAAACTTAATACCATGCTTTTGGGCATCCTCCAATAATCCTTTGATACCACCAGGCAATTTATTTTTATCTACCACCCAGTCGCCCAACGAAGAGCTGTCATTCAGACGAGGATATTTATCACCAAACCAACCGTCATCCATAACGAAAAGTTCTCCACCCATAGAAGCAATATCAGCCATCATCTGATCCATCCCTTCTTCATTGATATCAAAATAAACACCTTCCCAACTGTTTAATAAAATTTTACGGAGCACATTCCCGTTGGCAAGCTTATGTAAACGCGCCCATCGATGAAAATTGCGGCTACTCCCACTAAGTCCCTCATCACTATAAGTCAGAGCCAGTTCCGGAGTACGAAATATCTCGTCCTTTTGTAGAGCATAAGTAGAGTTTTCTTCATTAATTCCAGCAAAGAAATGATGGTATTCATCATCGTGTGTATCAATGCGCAACTTATAATTACCCGCATAACACAAAGCTGCCCCAATTACACGTCCCGCATTTTCCTGTGGCTTTCCATCCAACGAAAACATAACCTCAGCATGAGCAGTATGTGCATTACGTACACCGTCTTTGTTCTTAATAACCTTCATTCCCGGCTCAATTGCCTCCTGGCACAGCCTGCCTTCGTTAGCCCACGATCCGTAAAGATGGGACAACCACACATCTCCCCTACGGACGGGCAAATAAGCTGAAGCAAACTGATTCAGTACTACCGGTTTTTTCTCCTGATGACGAATTTCAGTCCAAGCTTCAATAACGTCCACATCTTGCCATGCTCTGTAGCAAACATTTACAAAGAAAGGATATACCTTATCTTTCATTTCGGCAGTAGTTACAACGGCGTTATTCTCCTCTTTAGTCAATACCTTGACCACCTCAAGCTGAAGAGTCATATTACCATCCGGATGCTTTACTGCCAAAGCTACCTCTGTAGGACAATTCAATCCATACTCCGGGTAAGCAGCAGCGATGGGAGTTGCATTTTTAAGCACCCCCCAATCTGCCTGTCGCAACTTTTCACCATAATACACAAACTGTAATTTTCCACCTACCGGCGCAGATAAAACCAGCGATGTCTTGGGGGTAGACACACATACGTTTTGGGCAAACAAAGTCCCTGCCAGGCATAACATACCCACAAACAAACTTGCTTTTCTCTTGATTTTCATATTCTTCTGATTAATATTAAAAACTATCAAGAGACAAAGATAAAAGATTCTATAGTATAAAATCAGTATTGTTTTATCAGATAATTGTATTTATTCATTTTTGAGGTATTGAACTCTTTAAATGCACGGTAATGGAATCTCCATAAGTCCTCAGTACTTCCCGTGTACGTGCACGGCGTTTGGCAGCCTTGCGGTTCCAGAAGTCTTTTGTAAACACATACATCAAGTCCAATCCCGAAATTCCTCCAACACCCGCTCCTTCCCAGCTTCCCACGGTCACATTGCTTACCCGTTCTGTAAACCGGTACCTCAGTCCGGTAGCCTCAATCTGCTCTATGCTCTCACGCGGCCCCGCATCCAAAGGACTCTTCGCCCAATTAGAATAAATAAAATCCACCGTCATTTTCGGTTTATCAATGTCTATCTTACGCTGATAAACAGGATCCCAATTATATTTTGTAGTAGGAGTATATGGATGCAGTGTCAGCCTGACTTTCTTTTCTGTTTTCTCTGGCATATATGGCAATGATTCATCAAACTCCATCCACGTTTTTTATCCATCATTTTAGGTTCGGAATTAAAAACATTCCTCTCCAATTCTCTCAGCATGTTTGTATTAAGCTTCAACTCTCCTTCTTGTTGCAACAGTTTCTGTAAACGCAAAGAATCTTGGGATGTCCAATTTTGGGCATAAAGAGAGAAGGCTACTGTAAAAAGCAGCCCCAGCAAGCATAAAATCCGTTTCACCTGGAAATCTTTTATCTGTTCTGATTATGTTTCATCCCCATACTTTACAGGGTCTTTGTATTCTCACCACCACATATAGCCACTTCCACAAAGAGGTTCGTCATAACAGGGGTCTACCGTCCACATCGTACGAGGATATTTTTTGATTTCCCACCACTGACGATAGCGTTCAACAGCATCCAACACTTCCTCATCCGAAAGAAAATAGATGCCTTCATAATTCTCGGCATCCGTGTGTACCATCTTACATCCCATAGACGCATTATGTCCCAAGCGGATTGTTTCTATTGTCCACAAAATACATTCCCCTAAACGAAGCTTTCCACCGGCAGAATAAGAAACCGGAGCTAATGGAAAAGAAGGAATAACCGACATGTCATCCGCATATTTCAGCAATGTTTCAATATCACTCATTACAAATTTAGGCATACTGCCAACTTCATCCTGATTCTGCAAAACCAGCTTACCCGACTTCAATTGTTCTACAAAGATTTCCACATCCGGATGATTATAATCTAATGTCTCTTGTGAACATGCACTCATCGCACCCAACAATAATGCAGCAATTAGAGTTTGTCCGATGATATATATTTTTTTAAATAATGCTGTTTTCATATTCCTGCAATGTTTTTAGGTTAATAAGTCATGCGCACTCCGCACAAAAGGTTCAGGTTCAAAGGCTTTTCTGTCCGCAAAGTCTGGGTTTGAGAAGATGTATCAAAATGATACGAAACCGACGGTTCGGCAAACAAAGCAAAACGATCGTTTAGCTTATACCGCATCCCCAAACCTGCCATTGCCGACAGTTGTATCGGCTCTGCATCAAAGCCATTGTCTGAAGCACCGGCAATACATTTTTCAACACTTCCTCCAGCCATAGCATACAAGTCAATTTTGGGAGAAGTTGCCAACATAACATTCAGTCTTAAAGGTACGCTTAGAGTATGCAGTGTTTCCTCACCAGCTAACCGGTTATATTGCAGCCCGGTTTCAAACGAAAGATATCGGTTCAAACCATATTCAGCATCAATCGCAGCTGTAAGCGGCATCCGATAATTTCCTTTAGGAAGCGAAGTCCCCATAGCAGCCTTGAAAGCCCATTTACGTTTTTCCTCAACTGATTTTGTCGCCAACAAAGCTGAATCTTCCTCTTTGGCAGGCTCCTCCTTAACACAGCTTTCATCTGTATTGGCCGAACGACCTTGATATACATTGCCCATTCCGGCACTGGCATAAAAGCCATTGTTTCCCCGGCGTTTTGCATGCATTTGCTGAGTTATTGTAATAGATACACGGACTGACACCTGCCCATCTTCACCGGCAGCATCTTCCACAGGAAGTTTCCCCAAGAGGTGCGCAGAGTTATTATTGGTAGAAGAAGGGGGTATAGCCTGATAAATTGAAGGAAACTTTTCCTGTACCAAATCTCCATTTAAACTGCCCTCAGGCGCCAACACTGCAATCTGTCTGAAAGCATCCTTCAGTTCTTCACGAGGTGAGAGATACCAAAAAGCAGCAGAAGCAGCTCCCAACACCAAGACAACTGAGGCAGCCGCTGAAAAACGACGCAGCCAAAAGTACTTCCGTACCGGTTTGGCATTCTGAGCAGGCATAACCAAATCATGTTCTAATTCCGCCCAAAAACCGTCGCGCACCTCCATTTGAGCATCAGCCAGTTTTGAGCGGAACAGTCCTGTTATGTCATTATTTTCCTTCATGAGCGATATATTCTTTAATTCTTTTAGCCAACAAACTTTTTGCGCGATGCAACTGAGAAGTGGAAGAATGCTCTTTGATATGAAGCATTTCTGCTATTTCGTGGTGCGTTTTTTCCTCGAATACATACAGGTTGAACACTGTACGGCATCCGTCGGGCAACTCCGCAACAAACTTCATCAAAACTTCCTGTGAAAGCCCTTCACCAGACTCAGCCGTTTCGGCCTCATCGGAAATGTCAGGAAGCTGTTCTTCACTTACCATCATGCGGTTAAACCGCTGCTGCTTGCGCAGATAATCGATGGCTTGTGTTACCATCACCCGATTTACCCACGTTCCCAACGAACACTCACCACGGAACGAGAAATGAGTGAAGATTTTAATGAATCCGTCATGCAATACGTCATATGCACTTTCCACATCGCCCGTATAACGATAGCACACAGCCAACATCTGCTTAGAATAACGGGTATAAAGTTCCTTTCGGGCGGAATCTATTCCTGCCCGGCATCCCTCTATCAGTTCTACCTCATTTTCCAAAGTCAATGTCGTTTATACAGGCGCCTCTGTGCGTCGTTTTTTAGTTTGACGCAGCATCATGGGAAATGCTGCATTTTAAATATTTAAAAGAAGTTAAAGAAAAACTTTTTTAAAAGCAAAATGCCTATCCGGCATATACACAAAAAGCCCGGCAAGCCCATAATGCACTACCGGACCTTTTATATCAATAGATGAATTTTTCTGTCAGCATGCCTTAAAACTCATATCCAGCCCTTTCACTGAATGAGTCAATGCGCCTACCGAAATAAAGTCCACTCCACACTCCGCATAATCACGCAGGGTATCAAAAGTAATCCCCCCCGAAGATTCCGTTTCATAACGTCCTCCTACCATTTCAACAGCCTTGCGAGTCATTTCAGGGGTAAAGTTGTCAAACATAATACGATCAACGCCACCCAAGTCAAGCACTTGTTGCAATTCATCGAAATTACGCACTTCTATCTCTATTTTCAGTTCTTTCCCTTTTTCCTTGCAATATTCCTTGGCACGCGTAATGGCTTTGTCGATGCCTCCTGCAAAATCCACATGATTGTCCTTCAGCAGAATCATATCAAACAAACCAATGCGATGATTTACCCCGCCACCAATCTTAACTGCCATCTTCTCCAGAATACGCATACCGGGAGTGGTCTTACGGGTATCGAGCACACGGGTATGTGTACCTTGCAGGCGTTCGGCATATTTATGAGTCATAGTAGCAATGCCACTCATACGTTGCATGATATTCAGCATTAAGCGTTCTGTCTGCAACAGCGACTGTACCTTCCCCTCTACTACCATAGCCACGTCACCAGGCTTTACAACGGCTCCATCGTTAATGTATACTTCTACCTTCATGGTAGGGTCAAAGCGACGGAATACTTCCTTTGCCACTTCAATACCAGCCAATATGCCGGCTTCTTTAATCAACAATTTCGACTTCCCCATTGCTGTGGCTGGAATACAGGACAATGTGGTGTGGTCACCGTCGCCTATATCTTCTGCGAAAGCCAGGTCTATCAACCTGTCTATCAATTCTTGCTCTTTACTCATTTACTCTGTCAATTCTTATCTGATGAATAAAATACCGGTTTTGTACTCGTTTGAAAAAACAGTTTACGCGATAGTCACCATTGGTCGTTTTCAGAGTGCCGACAATAAAACTCGAATCATCGCGCTTACCTTCATGGTTTACGTTAAAACTATTGACTTTGTTGCTCAAGAAGAAGTCGGCCATAGCATTTTCTGCCAAACGCTTGTCGGCATTGACAGGCTTGTTCTGGATAACCAAATCCACTTTCTCGCTCAAATATCTGTTCAATTCTTGCGAGTTCCCCTTCTTGAAAGCTACAATTACGCCTACAGGTATATCCTGAGCCAAACACATGGATAGCCCTCCAAAGAGGTAAATAAGCAACAAAACTACCCGTTTTTTCATTTTCACAAGTATTAATGTTTGGGGCAAAGGTAAACATTTATAGCAAATAACAAGCGAAATGTTCCGATTTTCTTCATAAACGCCCACGTTAAGTTGCTGTTTAGCGGGAATTTGGGAAAAATGCCATACCTTTGCACACGTAACACAAGGAAAATAGAATATTGTCATGAAAACGACCTTGCTCGTAGTGGGACGTACCGTCGAAACTCACTTCATTACAGCTATCAACGATTATGTTCAACGCACACGACGTTACTTGTCGTTCGACATGGAAGTAATTCCCGAACTGAAAAATACCAAAAGCCTGTCCAACGAAGTACAAAAAGAAAAAGAAGGCGAACTGATACTGAAAGCACTGCAACCGGGTGATTATGTAGTATTATTGGACGAAGGAGGGAAAGAAATGCGTTCCATTGAATTTGCCGACTACATGAGGCACAAGATGAATACCGTAAACAAACGGCTGGTATTCATCATTGGCGGCCCTTATGGCTTCTCACGCAAGGTTTACGAAACCGCACACGAAAAAATGTCTCTGTCGCGCATGACTTTCTCACACCAAATGGTACGTCTTGTCTTTGTAGAGCAACTGTACAGAGCCATGTCCATATTGAATGGAAGCCCTTACCACCACGAGTAAGCAAAAATGGACTTCTGCAAACAAAATGCCAGCAAACGGCCGATTTAGCCAACATACCTTTTTTGAAAGAAACGCCAACCAGAAATATTTTCCTTCCGATTTTGGATAAAAATACATCCAACCGCATCATTATACAGCTAAATATGCAACATGAATGCATAAAAAACAGTCTGCCTCACTAACGAAACTTGACTTTACAGATACCGGTAACCTGTTTAAAGATTGTTTCCGACCTGTCAGAAGCAAACTTCCGACCTGTTGGAAGCAGACGGCAAACAGGTCAGAAGTCAAACAGCAGCTTTCCAAGCGCTTCAAAAGCATCTGTTTCACGCTCGTTTTCTTGTCAATATTTCGCTAACGCACACAGTATTAAAACAATAAGTTTCTTCCGCTTCAAAAAAATCAATCACACAGAGAAATGACCGGAAACAAGCCATTCTCAAGGCCTGAAATATGCAATGTGTCAAAACGACAAACGCACTCCCACGGTTAACGCCTACTTTTTATCCACCCATTTTGCAGTTTCACAAAAAATAGCGACTTTTGCCATATACTAAAGATTATTCAGCATGAAAAAAGCGCTTATCTCTGGCATTACCGGACAGGACGGCTCGTTCCTGGCTGAGTTCCTCCTGCAGAAGGGTTACGAAGTACACGGCATCCTGCGCCGTTCTTCCTCATTCAATACCGGACGTATTGAACACCTGTATTTTGACGAATGGGTGCGCGACATGAAGCAAAAACGCCTGATCAACCTGCACTATGGTGATATGACGGACAGCAGTTCGCTCATCCGCATCATCCAACAGATTCAACCCGATGAAATTTATAACCTGGCAGCCCAAAGCCATGTGAAAGTGAGCTTCGATGTACCCGAATATACCGCAGAGGTAGACGCCGTAGGCACGCTGCGCATGCTCGAAGCCGTACGCATATTGGGCATGGAGAAGAAAACCCGTATTTACCAGGCATCCACCTCCGAACTGTTTGGCAAGGTACAGGAAATCCCACAAAAAGAAACCACTCCCTTCTATCCCCGCAGTCCTTACGGTGTGGCCAAGCAATACGGCTTTTGGATTACCAAGAATTACCGTGAAAGCTATGGCATGTTTGCTGTAAACGGTATTCTGTTCAACCACGAAAGTGAACGACGTGGCGAAACCTTTGTTACCCGAAAAATCACACTGGCTGCCGCACGCATCGTCCAAGGCTTGCAAAACAAACTATACCTGGGTAATCTGGATGCCCGACGCGACTGGGGATATGCCCGTGACTATGTGGAATGCATGTGGCTCATCCTCCAACACAACACACCCGAAGATTTTGTAATCGCTACCGGCGAAATGCACACCGTACGCGAGTTTGCCACCCTGGCCTTCCAGGCTGCCGGCATCGCTCTGCGTTGGGAGGGAGAAGGCATCAACGAAAAAGGAATTGACACTAAAACAGGGAATGTTCTGATTGAAGTGGATCCCAAATATTTCCGTCCTTCCGAAGTCGATCAATTGCTTGGAGACCCCACCAAAGCTCGCACATTGCTTGGCTGGAATCCCAGGCAAACCAGCTTTGAACAACTGGTACACATTATGGTGGAGCACGATATGGAATATGTACATAAACAGCATTCTGATAAACAATAAACCATGAGACACCTTATATCCCGGTACGCCCTCCGCGTCTTTTTCCTGGCCAGCCTGTCTCTTTGTCTGAACTTAAGCATGGCAGCGGCTTCCATCGCCTATACAGTCAGCGGAAAGATAATAGACAAGCAATCAAGGCAACCCATTGCCTATGCCAACGTCTTCGTCAAAGGGTTGCCGGGTAAGGGAGCATCTACCGACTCGGTAGGTATATTCCGCATAGAACAGGTACCTCCAGGCATTTATCGTTTTGAAGCTTCATGCATCGGCTATCTGTCGGTTGTCACCCCCGAATACATCGTATCGGCTTCCACCACATTTGTCGAAATCGAAATGGAAGAAGACGCCAATCTGCTGGAGGCCGTAGTGGTTACTCCTTCACCTTTCCGGAAAAGCATTGAAAGTCCGGTGGGCATGCGCATCATTGGCCTGCAGGAGATTGAAAAAAGCCCTGGCGCCAACCGCGATGTATCACGCATCGTACGTTCTTACCCAGGTGTCTCGTTTTCACCCATCGGATATCGCAACGACCTCATTGTAAGAGGAGGCTCTCCGTCCGAAAACCGCTTTTACATGGACGGCATCGAAATCCCCAACATTAACCACTTTGCCACACAAGGAGCCTCAGGAGGGCCGGTAAGCATTGTCAACGCCGACCTGATACGGGAAATAACATTCTACACCGGAGCTTTTCCAGCCGACCGTTCGGGAGCACTAAGTTCTGTGCTCGACTTCAAACTGAAAGACGGAAATCCCGATAAGCAATCGTTTAAAGCTACACTAGGTGCTTCAGAAGTTTCATTGAGTGGTTCTGGCCATATGGGTGACCGTACCACTTACCTGTTTTCCATCCGGCAATCATATCTGCAAATGCTCTTCAAAGTATTGGGACTTCCCTTTCTGCCTAACTTCATTGACGGACAGTTTAAAATAAAGACCAGGCTTTCAGACCATGACGAACTGACCTTTCTAGGCCTGACCGGCATAGACAAAATGAAACTGAACACCGACGAGAAAGGAGAAGATGCCGAATACCTGCTCAGCTATCTGCCAACCATCAATCAGGAAACCTTTACATTGGGAGCCTCCTACAAACATTACAGTGGCAAACACGTACAACAACTTGTATTGAGCCACAACTACCTGAACAACCGTAACCTGAAATACCGCAACAACGACAATTCGTCTGAAGACAACCTCACCTTGCGCCTCCGGTCTACGGAACAAAAAACCTCCCTGCGCTTTGAAAACCAAACCAATTTGGGGTTGTGGAACTTGAAAACCGGTACAGAACTCACCCACTCCATCTATACCAACAACTCCCGGCAAAGAATCTACACCGATGCCGGTAACATGTCAGTCTATGAAACATCGCTATACATTTGGGGATGGGGGCCTTCTTTACATCCGACTACACCACCCCCAACAAACGCTTTTCCCTGTCTGCAGGTATCCGCATGGACGGCAACAACTATAGCCACGACATGACACGGCCATGGCAACAGTTTTCTCCCCGGATATCGGCATCATATAGACTGACCGAACAATGGAGTTTGAGCGCCAACAGCGGACTTTATTATCAACTACCTCCCTATACAGCTTTGGGATATAAAGACAATACCGGAATTTATGTCAACAAAAGTCTGAAATACATGCAAGTCCAGGAAAACAGTCTGGGCATCGACTGGCACTGGCAAGACCGTTTCATGGTATCGGCTGAAGGATTCTTCAAGGGCTACAGGCATATTCCTTTTTCACTGGAAGACAACATACCGCTACTATGCAAAGGCAACGATTACGGCGTGATAGGCAATGAAGCATTGACCTCCACCGCCAGCGGAAGAGCCTATGGCCTGGAAACCATGTTCCGCTGGCAAGTACCCGGCAAGTTCAATGTGGTATCTTCCTTCACCTTATATAAAAGCGAGTACCGCAACACCGACGACCAGTTTGTTCCTTCTGCCTGGGACAACCGCTTCATACTCAATCTGAGCGGTACCTACAATTTACCACGCCGATGGAGTATTGGCGGAAAAGTAAGTTGCATCGGCGGTTCTCCTTATACCCCCTACGATGAAGATAAGTCTTCGCTGGTAGAGGCATGGGATGCCAAAGGACAGCCTTACTATGACTACAGCCATTACAATGCCGAACGCCTGCCCTCTTTCACTCAGTTGGATATCCGCGTAGACAAATCATTCTATTTCCGCCGTTGCATGCTGGGATTGTATCTGGATATACAAAACATCACAGGAAGCAAACTCAAACAACAGGATGTGATTATGAGTACCGGTGTCATTGAAAACCCCTCGGCTCCTGCCGCGGAACAGAGGTATGTAATGAAATACCTGAAACAGGAAAGCGGAACCATACTTCCTACCTTGGGAGTGACCTTGGAATTTTGAAAAAGCAGAAAGGTGTATCAGAGCAAAATCACAGCATGCTCCAATACACCTTTATTACATTTTCCGACAAGTATCTGATTTAACTTACCGCTTCTACGACCTGTTGCAGCAATGGAGGCAAATCAAACGAGGCATTCTTTATTTCAGTAATGCGCCGCTTCCCTTCTGCCGTCAGCATAAAGTTCATCTGACGCTTGTCCTCTTTACCTATCAGACGAGTTATCAATTCCTTTTCTTCCACCGAACGAATCACTTTTGAAGCATTGGAAGCAGACAATCCCAAAGCCTCAGCTATTTCACCGGAAGTCATCTTGCCCTGCGCCAGCAACGTACACAACAACATTCCTTCGTTCAATGAAAGACCGTATGCCTGTATGAAGTGACCTTCAAACTCGGCAATAGTCCTGTAAAGATCTCGAATTTTACACAATGTATCCATCAAATTCCCCTTTTATAAATCAGATAGGCAAAAATAAGGAATATTCCTTAGCCAACCTTCGTTCGACTAGATAAAAAGGTTCACATTAGCCTGGTCTGCACGTTCCATATAGGTGGCCACACCGCCAATCGTCACTTCATCCAAAAGTTCCTCGCGTTTTACTCCCAGCATATCCATAGACATCTGGCAGGCTATAAACTCTACTCCCTGTGCCAGTGCCTGCGCACGGAGTTCTTCCAACGAATCTACCCCTTTTTGTTTCATCAGATAACGCATCATGCGACTGCCAATGCCCAACATATTCATCTTGGAAAGCTTCAATTGTAAAGAACTGGAAGGCAGCATCCAACCAAACATCTTACCGAAAATATCTTTCTCAACTTTAGGTTTCTGTACCTTTTTCAGCACATTCAGCCCCCAAAAAGTGAAAAAGACAGAAACTTTCTGACCGGTAGCCGCTACCCCATTGGCAAGAACAAAAGTAGCCAAGGCTTTATCCAAATCATCACTGAACATAATCAGTGTTTTTCCTTTTCCGACCTCCGACGGACAACAGGATGATTCCCTACAAACAGGACTTCCTTTTTCAATAACAACCGTATAACGGCCTTTTTCCTCACGTTTGCCCACCAATACATTCCCTGTGGTATTGCACCAGGCCGATGCATCACGGGCAAAACCCGCATCAGTAGCTGTAATTTCAACTCGTTGACCGGCAGACAACGTGTCCATAGCCTGCTTTACCTTCATAATAGGTCCCGGACACTGCAAACCACAAGCATTGATTTTCAATGTTTCCCCAACCGTTCCTACCTTTTTTTCAACGGCCTGACCTGCAGATGCATGTACCGCAGGAATAGGAGCCAAACTGGTTGAGTAAGTTTTATATCCTCCTATCAAATTACGTACATTGCGATAGCCTCTACCTATCAGAATACGCTGAGCCAGATATCCCCGCAAGCCTACAGCACAGAATACCACCACCGGACAATCTGTAGGAACCTCAGACAGACGTTCACGCAGTTCATCCAAGGGTATATTTATAGCTCCCGGAATGGAACCAAAAGAAAATTCTTCAGCAGTGCGTGTATCTATCAACATCACCTTATCCTGTTCTTGTACCAATTCACGCCACGTAATGACAGGCATAGCCCCACTCACAATGTTTGAAGCTACATATCCTGCAATGGCAATAGGGTCTTTAGCCGACGAGAAAGGAGGCGCATAGGCATGCTCGGTCTCCACCAAATCATAAATAGTCCCCCCCATGTTTAATCAAGGCAGCAATCTGGTCAATACGCTTATCTACCCCTTCATAGCCAATGCACTGCGCACCATACAATTTACCGGTTTGAGGATGAAAAGTGAGTTTCAGCGTCAGCGGCAAAGCATCCGGATAGTATCCGGCATGGGAAGAAGAATGGGTTATGGAACTTGCATACTCCATTCCCCACTGTTTCAAGCGCTTTGCTGCCAGTCCGGTTGAAGCCACCGTCATGTCGAATACTTTTGCAATGGAAGTTCCAATAGCCCCTTCGTAAACCGTAGTGTTGCCCAATGCCATATTGTCGGCAACAATTCGCCCCTGACGATTAGCAGGATTAGCCAGATAGTTTAGCCACGGCTTTCCGGTAAGCGGATGCGGAAACTCAATGGCATCACCTACCGCATAAATATCCTTTTCAGAGGTTTCCAAATACGCGCTGACCCAAATTCCGCCGGTTTCTCCCAGCTTCAAACCCGCCAGCTTGGCCAATTCTGTAGCCGGGCGTACTCCAATAGACAGCAATACCATGTCTGCCACAAGGGTTTTACCGCTCTTCAAGGCGACATGTATCTCTTGTCCTACCCGCTGGAAACCGGTAACACTTTCTTCCAGATACAGTTCCACCCCTTTTTGTGAAAGATGTTGGTGAATAGGTGCAGCCATGGAAAAATCAATGGGTGCCATTACCTGGTTACCCATCTCTACAATAGATACCGTTGCTCCAGCATGATACAAATTCTCCGCCATTTCCAACCCGATAAAACCTGCCCCGACAACAACGGCACGCTTCACACACTTCCCGGCCATATATGCCTTGATTCGGTCTGTATCCTCTACATTGCGCAACGTGAATATTCCTTCACTATCAATTCCCGGCAAGGGCGGACGCACCGGATTGGCACCTGGCGAAAGCAACAGCTTGTCATAGGTCTCTTCATATTCCTCTCCATTGGCATTACGTACAACTACAACTTTATCTTTCAAACGGATGCCCACAACTTCATTCTCTACCCGTACGTCAATGCGAAACCGCTTACCAAAAGATGCTGGAGTTTGTACCAACAGTTTTTCAC
>Ga0192245_10472_pt1 | contig 17328 bp, 17 predicted proteins | sample Koala_Koa27_M3_FD_131238 | JGI IMG/M metagenome (GOLD analysis project Ga0192245, IMG submission 131238) | Enriched cells from koala feces incubated with labeled cellulose particles, San Francisco Zoo, California, United States - Koala_Koa2-7_M3 ...
TGATAGAATTCATAGGTATCTTCAATGTTGAAAACTTCCCAGTTCTTCAGGTCGCAAACGAAAGGATATCCGTTGATGTCCATAGAAAGTTCTACGTTTTTCGTGATTCCTTTGAAGAAAGGTGAGAATGAAATCGTAGTTTTCGATATCGTAGGCCCTAAAGAAGCTAAGTCCGAAGGTTTAAGTGAACCGCTACTTGACCAGCTGCTTGTACAGAAACCCCTGACACATCGCAATGAAGGCGAAAACCTGAACTTGTCAGGTGAAAAGCCTGTATTCACGGGAAGTTTCAAACCGGGTAACGGCTGGCAGGAAGTTAAATTCAACAAACCGGTCACCGGACGCTATGTTTGCATTGAAGCATTAAACTCACAGGATGGAAAAGACCTGGCTTGCATTGCCGAAATGTATTTCTTGGACAAGGATGGTAGCCGTCTGTCCCGCGAGCCTTGGATTGTGAAGTATGCCGACAGCGAAGACGTGGCTCACGTCAACCGCTCTGCCGACAAGACTTTCGACCTTCAGGAATCCACCTATTGGAGCACAGAGAAAGGTAGTCCTTATCCGCATACGATTGTAATCGATCTGGGTGCCAGTCATGCCGTGACTGGTTTCCAATGCTTACCCCGAATGGAAAGCGAAGTACCGGGAGGCATTAAGGATTTCAAGATTTATGTGAAGGGGGAAAACTTCAAATACTAACCGGGTGCCTCCGCACACTTTGTGATTTCGCCCCTACATGTGTTGAATGCACTTGTAGGGGCGAATTATCATTTGTACGGCTAACTTAACGTCCGGTAGCCTGCAAATATTCGCGCCGTTTCACCTCATAACGGGCGTAAGACTCCACATACCGGTCTTTACTTTGCTGGAAAAGCGTCTGCGCATCCAGCAGTTCGCTCATCGTGCAGGTGCCTGCCTTGTAGAAATCAGTATTCAACCGAAGATTCTCCGTAGCCTGCTCTATAGAACGGAGGGATATCTGTATCTGCTTGTAGGCATCCGTCAAATCATTCCAATTTTGCCGCATGCGGATAATCAGCAGCTCACTCTGGTCGGTAAGCTGGTTTTCGGCATTCCTCACCTGTAGCTTCTGCTTCTTGATATCGTGCGAGCCTCCCCACCAACCGGAAAGAGGCACTGATACCGTAGCGAAGCCTACCCAGAAAGGATGATCCTTTTCCATCAGGCTATCGTACATATATCCGCCTCCTGCGGCAACCGTAGGCAGGTATTTACCTACAGTCATCCGGTGTTGCAACTTACTGGCCTTCAGGTTTTGCTGCAAAAGTTGATATTCATTAGTCAGCAGCAAAGATAGCTACGGATAAGGAAGATCAGGATATAAGGGTGATCGTGATTAAGTTGGATTATATGTGATACACGCGCGTACCTATATATTTTATATATAAGAAATCACTAAAAAATTACCGGAGTATGACCTGCTCCCTACCAACTCCCTGTCAAGTCCGTACCAAGTCCCTACCAACTCCAAGCGTATAGATACGGAGATAGTACGGGCTTGACAGGGAGTTGAATATGCCCGGTAATGGATAAAACTATTATTTGCTTTTCTGGAATGTGATTGCTTTATCGATCAGGAAATAGAAGAATCTGGCAGATATGCTATCACCAGCTATCGTTAATGCTTCCGGGTGGAATTGTACTCCCCAGATAGGTTTCCCTTCAATGTTTTCAATGGCTTCGGGAATACTGTCCGTAGCCCATGCCGTAATTCGGAAACCGGGTGCTACTTGCTTGACGGCCTGATGATGATGGGTATTGGTAAATAGTTGTGTCTCTCCTGTTATCCGTGCCATTTCAGAATCGGGAAGCAGGTTGACTGCATGAGTGGGTACACTACTCGGTTCTTCCTGATTATGTCGCACGGTAGTATCCGGATGTTGGGCTGGAATATCCTGATAGAGTGTGCCACCGAATGCTACATTGATCAATTGTTCGCCCCGGCAGATTCCCAACATGGGTACACCACGTTGCGCTGCAAGGCGGATAAGGGAAATATCATAAACATCACGCAGTGAATCTACCTCTCCCAGTTGTTCGATAGGTTCTTCATTATAATAAGAAGGATGTATATCCGCTCCTCCGATTAAAATAATCCCGTCCAGCCGACTGATGATGTCTGCCAGAACTATACTGTCTGTTGTGACTGGTATAAGCATTGGAGTGCCTCCGGTTTGTATGACTGATTCGGTATAAGTCGTTCGTGCAGACGAATAGTCGCTGGGATGTGAACAAGATAGGCCGATAAGTGGTCGTTGCTTGTGAGATGAACTTCCGGATTGGCATCCGGTAAATGACAGGAGAATGAGCAGTACAATAGATAATAGTAGTTCTTTCATTGTAAGTTTGGGGGTTAATGATTTTGCTGTAAAGTTAAGAAAATCTTTCTGTTAGTAGTGATGTGTTATATAACATAGTTTAGTAACACTATCGATTTATTGCTTTTCTTTTGATAAATTCATAATTTGCGCCTCACTAAAAGTTAAGGGTATGCGAAGGCATACTGAGTTATTCATTTTAAATCTTATATGTCATGAAAGTATATCAGACGAATGAAATTAAGAACATTGCCCTGCTTGGCAATGATGGCTCGGGTAAAACCACTCTCACAGAAGCGCTGCTCTTTGAGAGTGGTATTATAAAACGTCGCGGCAGAATTACTGCCAAGAATACAGTCAGCGATTACTTCCCGGTGGAGCAAGAATATGGCTATTCTGTGTTTTCCACCGTTTTCCATGTGGAGTGGAACGGTAAGAAACTTAATATTATAGACTGTCCGGGAAGTGATGACTTTGTTGGAGCTGCCATGACAGCACTCAATGTTACCGATACTGCAATATTACTTCTGAATGGCCAATATGGTCCTGAGGTGGGTACCCAAAATCATTTCCGATATACAGAAAAGTTAGGTAAACCGGTGATTTTCCTGGTGAATCAGCTTGACCATGAGAAGTGTGATTATGATATGGTACTGGAGCAGTTGAAGTCTGCTTATGGTTCGAAGGTAGTTCCCGTGCAATATCCGTTGGCTACCGGACCGAACTTCAATTCGTTGATTGATGTACTTCTGATGAAAAAATATTCGTGGGGTCCCGAAGGTGGTGCACCCACCATTGAAGATGTTCCTGCAGAGGAAATGGACAAAGCAACCGAATTGCACAAAGCATTGGTGGAAGCTGCTGCAGAACACGATGAAAGCCTGATGGAGAAATTCTTTGAACAAGAATCTCTGACGGAAGACGAAATGCGTGAAGGTATCCGTAAGGGACTGGCTTCACGTGGCATGTTCCCCGTATTCTGTGTTTGTGCAGGTAAAGATATGGGTGTGCGTCGTTTGATGGAATTCCTGGGTAATGTGGTTCCGTTTGTAGACGAAATGCCTCCTGTACATAATACTCGTGGTGAAGTTGTGAAACCGGATCCGAATGGACCGACTTCCCTTTATTTCTTTAAGACCGCTGTTGAACCTCATATCGGTGATGTTCAGTACTTCAAGGTTATGAGCGGTAAAGTGCACGAAGGTGAAGACTTTACGAATGCTGACCGTGGCTCAAAAGAACGTATCGCCCAAATATATGCCTGTGCGGGTGCTAACCGTATCAAGGTAGAAGAAATGGTAGCCGGTGATATCGGTTGTACTGTGAAATTGAAAGATGTGCATACCGGAAATACTCTGAATGGTAAAGGCACTGAAAACCGTTTCAATTTTGTTAAGTATCCGAATTCTAAATACTCTCGTGCTATCAAACCTCTGAATGAATCCGATACGGAGAAAATGATGGTTATCCTTAACCGCATGCGTGAGGAAGATCCGACTTGGGTGATAGAGCAGTCCAAAGAGTTGCGCCAGACTATTGTTCACGGACAGGGTGAGTTCCACTTGCGTACGTTGAAGTGGCGTTTGGAAAATAATGAAAAATTGCAAATCAAGTATGAAGAGCCGAGAATCCCGTATCGTGAAACTATTACGAAGGCGGCTCGTGCAGACTATCGCCATAAAAAACAATCGGGTGGTGCAGGCCAGTTTGGTGAAGTACATTTGATTGTAGAGCCTTACTACGAAGGTATGCCGGTGCCCGATACTTATAAGTTCGGTGGACAGGAATTCAAGATCAATGTGAAAGGTACTGAAGAAGTTCCATTGGAATGGGGCGGTAAACTGGTATTTGTTAATAGTATCGTGGGTGGTTCTATCGATGCACGTTTCTTGCCTGCTATCTTGAAAGGTATCATGGCTCGCATGGAACAAGGACCGTTGACAGGTTCATATGCTCGTGATGTGCGTGTAATCGTGTATGATGGTAAGATGCACCCGGTAGATTCCAATGAAGTTTCCTTCATGCTGGCTGGCCGTAATGCATTTAGTGAAGCATTCAAGAATGCAGGTCCGAAGATTCTTGAACCTATCTATGATGTGGAAGTATTTGTTCCGTCGGATAGAATGGGTGATGTAATGGGTGACTTACAGGGACGCCGAGCCATGATTATGGGTATGAGTAGTGAGGCTGGTTATGAAAAGCTGAGTGCTAAAGTACCTTTGAAAGAAATGTCATCTTACTTCACAGCTTTGAGTTCTTTGACAGGAGGACGTGCTTCATTTATCATGAAATTTGCCAGCTACGAACTTGTTCCAAGTGATGTACAAGATAAGTTGGTTAAGGAGTTCGAAGCTAAGCAAGCTGAAGAATAAAAGACTTCACTTCGTCTGTTTTTATAATTTGTTAAAGCCGTTATTCCCTCAGAACGAGGGGTAATGGCTTTTTTATTAACACTGATTAAGAACATGTGCAAATGTGAATGTGAATAATTAATTTTTTATTAAATTTGCAAACCAAAGAGACTCCTATTTGTTATAATGCTCGTAATGCAACTTAAAAACACTTTTCGGTTAATTTACGAGAACTTGCGGTTAAATCAGGTTAATGTGTTAGGAGTGTTAATTAGGGAGTGTTAATTTTGTGACTATGAAGAAGTCAACAATATGGATATTAGGCGTCGTTATGGGGTTATCTTTCCTCAGTCTCTTGTACCTGCAAATCAGTTACATAGAGAAGATGGTAAAGATGCGTAACGAGCAATTTGATGAATCGGTGAAGCGTGGCCTGATGGCAGCTTCCAAAGAAGTGGAGTCCGCGGAGGTTGACCGTTGGTTAAGGGAGGACATCTCCGAGGCAGAAAAGAGAGCGTGGGAATTGACTGCGCAGGGTAAAGCAGTGGTGCAGACGCAGCGGTTTACGGCTACATCGCCAGATGGTTCTCAGTATTCAGCTATAGAACTACAGACGATAACAAATAATCCGTCAGAGTTGCCGCGAGCCATGATTTCGCGTAAGCATGGTGCCAAAACGATACCCAAAACAGCTCGTTCGCATGTCGATTTCGTGAAGAATCGTTATGTGTACCAGCGTAACTTGTTGGATGAAGTGGCTTGGCAGATGGTATATACAGCAAGTGACAAACCAATAGAGGAGCGCATTAACTTTAAGAATCTGGATCAGTACTTAAAGTCGGGTTTGGTAGATAACGGAATTGATCTGGCTTATCACTTTAAGGTGATCGACCGGGATGGACGGGAAGTATATCGCTGTTCGGACTATGTGGATGAAGGTAATGAGTATTCTTATTCCCAACCTTTGTTCCTGAACGATCCACCTGCCCGTATGAGCATCGTAAAGATACATTTCCCGGGTAAAAGGGATTATATTTTCGACTCAGTCAACTTTATGATACCGTCGATGATATTCACCTTTGTACTGCTGATAACATTCATCTTCACGATTTATATCGTGTTCCGCCAAAAGAAACTGACGGAGATGAAGAATGACTTTATCAACAATATGACGCATGAATTCAAAACACCGATATCAACGATATCACTGGCAGCACAGATGTTGAAAGACCCCGCAGTGGGGAAATCGCCTGCTATGTTCCAGCATATATCGACGGTCATCAATGATGAGACGAAACGATTGAGGTTCCAGGTAGAAAAGGTTCTTCAGATGTCGATGTTCGACAAGCAGAAGGCTACCTTGAAAATGAAGGAACTGGATGCCAATGAGTTGATTACAGGTGTTATCAACACATTCACCTTAAAGGTGGAGCGTTATAACGGTAATATAGAGTCGGAACTGAACGCAACAGACCCGGATATATTTGCAGATGAAATGCATCTTACGAATGTGATTTTCAATCTGATGGATAATGCGGTGAAGTATAAGAGACCGGATGCGGATTTGGAATTGAAAGTGAAGACCTGGAATGAACCGGGTAAGCTGATGATTTCTATCCAGGATAACGGTATAGGTATTAAAAAAGAGAATTTGAAAAAGATATTTGAAAAGTTCTACCGCGTGCATACAGGTAATCTGCACGATGTGAAGGGCTTCGGATTAGGACTTTCTTATGTGAAGAAGATCATAACAGATCACAAGGGAACCATCCGGGCAGAGAGTGAACTAAACGTTGGAACTAAATTTATTATTGCATTACCTTTACTTAAAAATTAATGATATGGACGAGAAACTGCGTATTTTATTGTGCGAAGATGATGAAAATCTTGGCATGCTTTTAAGAGAATATTTACAGGCGAAAGGTTATTCTGCCGAGTTATATCCCGACGGCGAAGCTGGATACAAAGCTTTTCTGAAGAATAAATATGACTTGTGTGTGTTTGACGTAATGATGCCAAAGAAAGATGGTTTCACACTGGCTCAGGAAGTACGTGCTGCAAATGCCGAAATTCCTATCATCTTCCTGACTGCAAAGACACTGAAAGAAGATATTCTAGAAGGCTTTAAGATCGGTGCGGATGATTATATCACCAAGCCATTCAGTATGGAGGAGTTGACATTCAGAATTGAAGCTATCTTGAGACGTGTACGTGGAAAGAAGAACAAAGAGAGCAATATCTACAAGATTGGTATGTTCACTTTCGATACACAGAAACAGATTTTGTCGACACCTGAAAAGCAGACGAAGTTGACTACGAAAGAGTCTGAGCTCTTGGGCTTGCTTTGTGCTCATGTTAACGAAATCCTGCAGCGTGACTTTGCTTTGAAGACCATTTGGATTGATGACAACTATTTCAATGCCCGTAGTATGGATGTGTATATCACGAAGTTGCGTAAGCATCTGAAAGAAGACCCTTCTATTGAAATCATCAATATCCACGGAAAAGGATACAAACTGATTACACCGGAGCCGGAAGCTTAATAGCTTCTTGCTCTTCACAAAACAAAAAGGGCGGTTACTTTATAAAAGTAACCGCCCTTTTTATTCTTTTCCGATGATTAGTCTGCCAATTTCTTATTGATAATAATGTATGAAATCAATCCCAGTACCATCAAAACTGCTGAAGTACCTAAAAGGGTATTGTTGTTAACATTACCGGTAAAGGAGCATGAAACTAAAATTACAGCTCCTACCAAGACTAATATCAAGCCCAGATTTTTTAATAAACCTCTCATGTGTGTGTATTTTAATAGATTATTATATTCTTGTCACAAAGAAAAGCATAATTCTTTAACAAGCGAAATTATTTTTGCAAAAAAACTATTATTGAGGGTAAATAGTTGGTTTTGCAGGCTTCCCATAAGCCGTTTATACTAATTCTTTCGCTGTATTTTGCACTAATCTTTCGTATTAAAAAATATTTTTCTTAATACTTCCTGACTTATGCGCAGTTCTTCCACGGTGATGCCATGTAATGCCTCTTTTAGGGTTTGGTTGGCAATCACCCGTGCACGTTCTTCCAGTTCCTTTCCGTCTTTGGTGAGGTGAATCAGGTTGGTGCGGCGATCTTTTTTATCAGAGATACGAACCACTAAATGTTGGCGCTCCATATTATCTATCAGGCGCGTCATACTGGGTTTGTCCTTAAAAGTTGCATTACACAACTCTTGTTGCATCACTCCATCTTTTTCCCACAAAAAGATAAGGACGGTCCACTGCTCCGGAGTAATCTCCAAACCGTTCTGGCGGAAGTTACGGGACAGTTTTCGGTTGATTGCGGCGGAAACTTTACCATTCAGTATGGCAAAGATAAGCCGGATGTCAAAGTTGAATTGCTCGATCATGAAATTATTGTTTAAACAACTTTGCAAAGGTAAGTCACTTCCATGATAAATCCTATCCTCGCGGCACAAAAAACATTAAATGTTTGTAGATCAAAATAAAATCCCTACCTTTGCACCGCAAATTTTTAAACGAATTATTAATTCATTAATTAAACAAGTATGAATCAATACGAAACCGTTTTCATTTTAACTCCCGTTTTGTCTGATGTTCAGATGAAGGAAGCGGTAGAAAAATTCAAAGGCATCCTTACTGCTGAAGGTGCTGAGATCGTAAATAAGGAAAACTGGGGACTGAAAAAACTGGCATATCCTATCCAGAAGAAGTCAACTGGTTTCTATCAGCTGATTGAGTTCAATGCAGACCCTACTGTAATTGACAAGTTAGAGCTTAACTTCCGTCGTGATGAGCGCGTTATCCGTTTCTTGACTTTCAAGCAAGACAAGTACGCTGCTGAATACGCTGCGAAGAGAAGAAGTGTTAAATCAACTAAAAAGGAGGATTAATCATGGCACAAGTTCAATCAGAAATCAGATATTTAACTCCGCCGTCAGTGGACGTTAAGAAGAAAAAATACTGCCGTTTCAAAAAGAGTGGTATTAAGTATATCGACTATAAGGATCCTGAATTCTTGAAGAAATTCTTGAATGAGCAAGGTAAGATCCTTCCGCGTCGCATCACCGGTACTTCTTTGAAGTTCCAACGTCGTGTAGCTCAAGCTGTAAAGAGAGCCCGTCACTTGGCATTGTTGCCTTATGTAACTGACATGATGAAATAATAGGAGGAGGAAAGTATGGAAATTATATTGAAAGAAGACATTGTAAACTTGGGTTATAAGAACGATATCGTAACTGTTAAGTCTGGTTATGGTCGTAACTACCTCATCCCGACAGGTAAAGCTGTGATTGCTTCTCCTGCTGCAAAGAAAATGTTGGCTGAAGATTTGAAGCAACGTGCTCACAAATTGGAAAAAATCAAGAAGGATGCTGAAGCATTGGCAGCTAAATTGGAAGGCGTATCTTTGAAGATCGCTACTAAAGTTAGCTCAACCGGTACTATCTTCGGTTCTGTTGGTAACATCCAGATTGCAGAAGAATTGGCTAAGTTAGGTCATGAAATTGACCGTAAGATCATCGTTGTAAAAGACGCTGTGAAAGAAGTTGGCCAGTACAAAGCTATCGTTAAGCTGCACAAGGAAGTTTCTGTAGAGATTCCTTTCGAAGTTGTTGCTGAAGAAGCATAATTTAAAAACTTCCTATATAAAAGAAGCCTGGTTTCCGAAAGGAGGCCGGGCTTTTTTATTTATTACTGGTTAGTTCTAATTGTATTCTTTATCAATAAAAGTAATTGTTTTATCAATTAGTTCCATGTAGTGGCTGTATGTGAGATGCGGGTCATCATGTACAAAAGAGATTTGCCGCATGGCAGCAAACCCTTCTGGGAGGAGGATGGTGAATTCCAAGATTTCTCTTAGTGACTTATTCTCATTAGAAATTTTTCTAAATTCTTGCTGACTGACGCATTTCTCTACCGCTGTCTCTTTTGCTTTGGAGAATCCTTCATAAAAAAGATGTGCATTTTTTATTACGGCATAGGCCTGGATGATTTCGACAGCAAGCTCTTTGTTTTTAATATTTTGCATGACAGAAGAAGCTCTGAGCATTTCCATAGCATCGGTGACCGGAAGAAAATCTTTTGATTGGAATGGGAAATAGCCGTAGTAATTCAGAGAGTCGGAGGATGCTTCATTCATTTTGTCTTTGTATTGAAGCAGGTAGTATGCGCCTTCTTTGTTGAATATTTCCATTTTCATCATCTCTTCTATTGTTTCCCGGTTGATAAGTAATTCACTTTTGACCAACTGCAGGACCTGTGCCACCTCTTTTTTCTTATTGTACTCCTGAATCATATCACTTCCCACGAAGGTGATTGCAATACCTAGTACGACTGCAATGAAATTGCAGATGAAATCACCTAATCTTCCTTCGATAGCTGATCGCTTAATTTTTTCTATCAGTTTCTTTTTCATAATATTAGTATAATATGGAGATTAGCAAAGATAAGGATTTTCTGAAATAATCAAATAAGAAATGTGGTGAATCACTGAGTATCTTTAGAGTGCTGCAAATGGGCATAAAAAAGTCTGTTCGTGCTTTCGCACGTCAGACTTTCAATTCTCTCAGTGTGTTGTTCTGAAATTATTCAGCTACAACTGCTGCGCTATCTACTGCTACAATATCTGCTGCTGCGGCTGCTGCCTCAGCTGCTTCTTCTACTGCTGCGATTGAGTCAGCAATACGGATAGAATCTGCTGTTGCTTTTCCAGCGTCAGCTTGTTTGTTACCACAAGATGCGAAAGATACTGCTACGATAGCTACAGCCATCAAAACTAATTTTTTCATTTTCTTTGCTTTTTAAAAAACGTAATACAATCAATTGCTTTATTAAAACGTTGCAAAGGTATGTACTTTTTTGATAGGTTGTTCTCCAAATCCCAATTTTTTTTATGTTTTTTTTGGAGGTTAGCCCCTTTTGGCGACTTTTTGTATGTTTAATAACATACTAATCTTCTGCAATACTGTTATATAAGTAGCGCTTGATACTCCTTTTTGGAGTTTTCTCAAATTCGTTAGGATATAGCTGTATCTGGCTTACTTTTTCGTAACTGGCCACACTGTTATTCAGGTTTTTCAGATTCTCATCCATAATGGTTTTGATATTTTCCGTTTGGTTCAGGCCAAGGGAATCCAGCGCTTCATAATCTGCATAAACCAAAGCGACCAGTTTCTTATTACGCTCGATGATCAGACTTTCCAGAACGAATGGCAGATTGTTGAGACGTGCCTCGATTTCCTCGGGGAAAATATTCTGTCCGCTGGAACTGAGAATCATGGTCTTGCTGCGGCCACGGATATAGAGATTATTATTTTCGTCCAGCTTTCCCAGATCACCGGTACGCAACCAGCCGTCTTTTGTGAAAACTTCCTTCGTTGCTTCCGGATTTTTATAGTATCCTGCCATTACATTTTCGCCTCGCACTTGTATTTCACCAATTTCAGCTTCCGGATTTTCTTTATAAATCCGGGCTTCCATGATGTCGAGTACACGACCGGAAGAAGTTGGGACGAATTCGTTCCAGGGAGCGTAGCTGATTAATGGTGCACATTCTGTCATACCGTAACCGATAGTGAACGGAAACTTGATGCGGTGGAAGAACTCTTCCACTTCCGGGTTCATGGCAGCCCCGCCGATAATGATTTCTTTGAAACGTCCGCCCAGGGCATCTACCAGTTTTTTACGGATTTGCCCGTAGATTTGTCCGTCGAGCAAAGGAATGCTGAGTGCCCACCTCATAGTTCTCTTATTGATGGCGGGTTGGATAACATTTTTGTAGATTTTCTCGATAACAAGCGGTACGGTAATGATAAGATTGGGTTTTACCTCCTCGAAAGCTTTCATCAGGATCTTGGGGGAGGGGACTTTTCCCAGAAGTGTGACATGGGTTCCCACAGCGGTGGCCGTGAGGAAGTCGAAGGCACAACCGTAGGCATGGGCTAAAGGTAAGAAAGATAATACTTTATCTCCTTTCTTTAATAGCTCGGTACGTATACCGAAGGTGACATTTCCTGCCAGATTGTTTCCTGTCAGCATAACACCTTTGCTGAAACCAGTGGTGCCCGAAGTATAGTTCAGTAGCATCACCTTATCATTAGAGAGGGTTGTATATTGCACGTCTTCCCGGCGGAAACCTTTCGGATAAGTTTCATGCATTTCATCGTCCAGATGTTTGAGGAAACGGTTGATTGTTTCACCGTCACGCTGGTGGAGGCAGCGGAAATCAGAAAGGGAGAACACGGCACGCAGTCCGGTCAGGCGTTCTTCTTCCAGATGATCCCAAATGGAATCGCTGGTAAAGAGAAAAACAGATTCGGAGTGGGTGACGATATGATGTACATCGTTCGGATTAAAATCTTGAAGGATGGGCACAACGATGGCTCCATAAGTGATGGTTGCCATATAAGCAATGCACCAACGGGAATTGTTTTTGCCGATAACAGCTATTTTATCGCCCCGGCGCAGGCTGCAATGTTTGAATAGCAAGTGCAATTTAGCTATTTCTTGTGCTACTTGTCCATAGGAATAACTCTCGTCTTCACCATAATCGGTGTAGCAAGGAAGGTCCCAGTTCTCACGGAAACTCTGCTCGTAGAGTTTGATAAAGTTCTCTTGTATCATTGCACGAAAATTGATGATTTGTGCAAAAGTAGGAAAATTCTAAGAATTATATGTAACTTTGTGGCAGAAATGTGTTTAGAATAGATATGATTGATACCAATATATTTCAAAATAAGACAGCGGTTTACTATACGTTAGGGTGTAAGTTGAACTTTTCGGAAACCTCTACTATCGGTAAGATTTTGCGGGAAGCAGGCGTGCGTACGGCACGTAAGGGAGAGAAAGCAGACATCTGTGTAGTGAACACTTGCTCGGTGACGGAGGTGGCAGATAAGAAATGCCGCCAGGCTATTCATCGTTTGGTGAAGCAACATCCGGGCGCTTTCGTGGTTGTGACCGGATGTTATGCCCAGTTGAAGCCCGAAACCGTTGCAAAGATTGAGGGGGTGGACGTGGTACTTGGTGCCGAACAGAAAAAGGACTTACTTCAATATCTCGGTAATTTACAGAAAAATGAGTCGGGAGAGGCATATGCTTCAGCGTTGAAAGACATCCATTCGTTTGCGCCGTCCTGCTCACGGGGAGATCGTACCCGCTATTTTCTGAAAGTACAGGATGGTTGCGATTATTATTGTTCCTATTGCACCATTCCTTTTGCTCGCGGACGGAGCCGCAACGGAACGGTTGCCTCTATGGTAGAACAGGCGCGTCAGGCTGCAGCCGAAGGGGGAAAGGAGATTGTGTTGACCGGCGTTAACATTGGCGATTTCGGCAAGAGTACCGGAGAGACTTTCTTCGACTTGGTGAAGGCACTGGATGAGGTAGAAGGTATTGAACGTTATCGCATCTCTTCCATAGAACCTAATTTGCTGACTGATGAGATCATAGAGTTCGTTTCGCATTCCCGCAGTTTTATGCCTCACTTCCATATTCCATTGCAGTCCGGCAGTGACGACGTTTTAAAACTGATGCGCCGTCGGTATGATACGGAACTCTTCGCTTCTAAAGTGCAGAGAGTGAAAGAAGTGATGCCCGACGCTTTTATTGGTGTGGATGTCATAGTGGGTACGCGGGGTGAAACGGATGAATACTTTGAGCAGGCTTATGAATTTATTAAGAGTCTGGATGTGACCCAACTTCACGTGTTCAGCTATTCCGAACGGCCGGGTACACAGGCTTTGAAGATAGACCATGTGGTAACTCCGGAGGAAAAGCACCGTCGCAGTCAGCGCCTTTTGGAACTTTCGGATGAAAAGACGCATGCATTCTATGCCCGCCATATCGGACAAACTATGCCGGTATTGCTGGAACGCTCCAAGCCGGGTGCACCGATGCATGGCTTTACGGCTAACTATATCCGGGTAGAGGTTCCCCATAATGATACACTGGACAATCAAGTGGTATCTGTACGCTTGGGCGATTTCAATGAAGATGGGACAGCGTTGCAGGGAACTTTACTATTATAATAAGGTATAAGAAAAGTATGAAATCGAAACTTATCTACTGGCTGACTTACGCAGGTATGTGGCTGCTGGCTTTGCTTCCTTTCCGGGCACTCTATATATTGTCCGACGGACTCTATCTCCTGATGCGCCATGTGGTGCATTACCGTCGCGGAGTGGTCCGTAAAAATCTAAAGAATTCTTTTCCGGAAAAGTCTCAGGCCGAACTTCGTGAGATTGAGCGTGAGTTTTATCACTACATCTGCGATTATATGCTGGAAGAAATCAAGATGATGCGTATGTCATTCGAAGACCTTTCCCGGCGTATGGAGTATGGTAACACAGAAGAATATCTTGCCATGCTCGAAAAACATGGAGGCATTGTTGTACTCATTCCCCATTATGCCAACTTTGAGTGGTTGACAGCAATGGGAGCTTTCATGAAGCCGGAAGATGTGCCGCTACAGGCGTATAAACCCTTGCGAAATAAGTATGTGGACGAAATGTTTAAGCTTATCCGTGCCCGGCATGGTGGTTATAATGTGCCGAAGCACTCTACTGCCCGCGAAGTGATCCGGTTGCGCCGTGAAGGGAAGCATGTAGTGGTTGGTTTGATTACCGATCAATCGCCCAATCGTAACGAAGCTCACCACTGGACTACTTTCCTGAACCAGGAAACCGTATTTATGGATGGAGGTGAACGTATTGCCAGGATGATGAATTACCCTGTATTTTATTGTGAATTGGAGAGGCAGGGCAGAGGACATTGCAAAGCCTACTTCGATTTGTTAACCGAAACCCCTAAACAGACTGCTGAAGGGGAGATAACCGAACTTTTCGTACGCCGTCTGGAACAAACGATTCGTCGTGCTCCTGCCTATTGGTTCTGGTCTCATAAGCGTTGGAAACTGAAACGTGAAGAACTGGAGAAGCAAAATGGATAAGATAGCAGTTGTAATATTAAACTGGAACGGGTGTGAAATGCTCCGCTCATTTCTCCCCTCCGTGGTACGCTTTTCCGAAGCAGACGGTGCTGTGGTGTATGTTGCTGATAATGGTTCAACGGATGCATCTGTTGAGATGCTTTGCCGGGAGTTTCCTACCGTCCGATTGATACTGCTGGAAGAAAACCAGGGTTTTGCCGATGGTTATAACATGGCTTTGCAGGAAGTGGATGCTGAGTATGTGGTACTTCTCAATTCGGATGTGGAAGTGACGGAGCATTGGCTTCAGCCATTGGCTGATTATATGGAGGCACATCCTGAGGCAGCAGCTTGCCAGCCGAAGATACGGAGTTGGCGGCAGAAGGAGAAGTTTGAGTATGCAGGTGCGGCAGGCGGTTTTCTCGATCGTTACGGCTATCCGTTCTGTCGTGGGCGGATTATGGGCGTGGTAGAGGAGGACAAAGGGCAATACAATACCATTATTCCTGTATTTTGGGCGACGGGTGCAGCCTTGTTTATCCGCCTGAAAGATTATCGTGAGGCCGGAGGGCTGGACGGACGATTTTTTGCCCACATGGAAGAGATTGACTTGTGCTGGAGGCTTCGTGCACGTGGTCGGCAGATTGTATGTGTGCCGCAAAGTGTGGTTTATCATGTAGGCGGTGCTACTTTAAAGAAAGAAAATCCCCGAAAGACTTATCTCAACTTTCGTAATAATCTTGTCATGCTTTACAAGAACCTGCCTTCGGAAGATTTGTCTTCAGTGATGCGTATTCGTGCTGTCCTCGACTATGTGGCTGCATTGAACTTTGCTCTTAAACTTCAGTTCCCCAATGCATTGGCTGTACTTCGTGCACGCCGTGAATATCGTTGGTTACGCCCTTCTTTCACTGCTGCACGCGAAGAAAACCTGAAAAAAACTTCCCTTTCTGTGATACCGGAATGGACAAAAAGCAGTATCTTGGCGCAGTATTATTTACGTGGAAAGAAATTTTTCTCGCAATTATAGTAATTTAGTGTGTACTTAATTGATGTGAAATGAGTGTCGATCATCGGGATTATAAGGAAGCAGTAAGAGTCATTAAAGAAGCAATCTTACGTAGTCAGTATCGGGCAATATCATCTGTAAATAAGGAGCAACTATCTTTATACTACGGGATTGGCCGTTATGTATCACAAAATTCCAGAGAAGGCTTTTGGGGAAAAGGAGCCATTGAACAAATTTCATTATTATTGCAAAAAGAACTACCCGGATTAAGAGGATTTTCCATTACGAATATTAAAAATATGCGTCTTTTTATGAAGAATGGGTATCTTATTTAAATTGTCAGCCAATGGCTGGCGATTTAAAATTAAATGAAAAACTTCTATTGATGGAAATTCGTCAGCCAGCGGCTGGCGAATTTGATTGGGCTGATTTTGTGAAAATAAGTTTTAGTCATCATATTGAAATAATATCTAAGACTAAAACATTGGATGAACGTCTTTTCTACATAAGGGAATCTGCTATTCACTGTTGGAATAAGTATACTTTACGAGATTATCTTCGTACCAACCTTTACCTTCATCGTGGAACTTTACCCAATAATTTTTCTCATGCTCTTCCTGATTCTAAGCAAGCTTTAAAGGCTGTACTTTCTTTTAAAGATCAGTATTTACTTGATTTTATCAATGTGGAGCAGTTTGATGAACGAGAGGAAGACTGGGATGAGAGGGTTCTGGAGAATGCTATTGTTGCCAATGTTAAGAAGTTTATCATGACATTTGGGCAAGATTTTAGTTTTGTTGGTAATCAGTATCGCGTAGAGGTTGCAGGAGAAGACCTATTTATTGATTTATTATTTTTCAATCGAGAGTTGAATTCATTAGTTGCTGTAGAATTGAAATCTGGTAAATTTCGTTCCTCTTATCTAGGACAATTGAATACATATCTGTCTGCGTTAGATACTTATGTTAGGAAGTCTCATGAAAATCCTTCGATTGGAATTGTACTCTGCCGAGAAATGAATCAGACTTTTGTTGAATTTGCGGTTCGAGACTATGAAAAGCCGATGGGAGTTGCCACTTATCGTACTTCAGAGGAAATGCCGGAAAAACTACGTAAGGCACTGCCGGATATTGAGGAGTTAAAGAAATTATTATAGTATAAGGAGATTATTTCTCTAAATATAAGAACTGTTTCCTTTTTCTAGTTGTTTATAATTAAAGGTATTGGCTTATGAAAAAAATTAGTTAGAAAGATTGGACTGGTGGCGCACGATGCCATGAAGAAAGATCTCATTGAGTGGGTTCTCTGGAACTCCGAATTGCTTATGGGGCACAAGTTCTACTGTACAGGTACTACAGGAACTCTTATCCTTGAGGCTCTTAAGGAAAAGCATCCCGATGTTGAGTGGGACTTTACCATTCTGAAATCCGGTCCTTTGGGCGGTGACCAGCAAATGGGTTCCCGCATTGTGGACGGTGAAATTGATTACCTTTTCTTCTTCACTGACCCGATGACGTTGCAGCCGCATGATACGGATGTAAAAGCATTGACTCGTCTGGCCGGTGTGGAGAATATCGTTTTCTGCTGCAACCGTAGTACGGCAGATCATATTATTTCAAGTCCGTTGTTTGTAGATCCTATGTACGAACGTACAGTTCCGGATTATACCGGATACACCAAG
>Ga0192245_10474_pt1 | contig 17311 bp, 11 predicted proteins | sample Koala_Koa27_M3_FD_131238 | JGI IMG/M metagenome (GOLD analysis project Ga0192245, IMG submission 131238) | Enriched cells from koala feces incubated with labeled cellulose particles, San Francisco Zoo, California, United States - Koala_Koa2-7_M3 ...
TGTCTATCAAGTTCAGGAAGCAATAGGTATCTCCTTCTGCAAGGAAGGAACCGGCGGGTTGTAAGCCTGTCCATACCACATAACCTTCGGCTTTCAGTTCTTCCACCGTTTTTCCTGTAAATCCAAAGAAATCAAATTTGTCGTCTTTCACCATTTGTTTTCCGTCGCCCCATACGCGATACAATTCTCCGAAAGCCCCTTTGCTACGGATGTTTTCCTGCATCCATTTGGGTGAGTAGAACACTTTGTTTTCTTCGGAAGTTCGCAGTTGGGCATTGTAAGCCAAACCGACGTTGATATTGCCCATTTCCATATTTTTGATATCCGGCCAAAAAGGCTGGATGTATCGGGCGTACGTGTCGTCCTGGTCGCCGGAAAGAGAAAGAATTACTTTGTTTGAAATTTTTTCTTTCATGGCTTTCCAGTTTTCACTATCGCTATAAATATCTTCGATGGATTTTAAAGCGCGTGCAATGGTGCTGGCTCCGCCCCATGCCTGGATGAATACCGGCCCTGGCTTCTCGTCCAGGATAACCTGTTTGATAAGTTCAGAACCTGGAGTATCTTTTGAAAAGTCTCCGTCGAACTCGATGTTACCCACGCGTACTTTCGATTTCAGGTATTCAGGTGTAGGATAAGCGGTATTGTGTATTTTCAGGTTGTTGTACACCTTGGCATATGCATCTACTGCATCATCAATGAAACGCTCGTCGGGTGCCCATCTCCAACTTTCCATGGGAGGATAGTTGATGCCGTTGCGCGAATATTCACGTCCGGGCACCCACCATTTGGTGCCTTGTCCGTCGCCTTTCCAATGGAATTGGCTACTGGCATAAATAAGGCCTTCTACCCGGAAGTCGGTGCTGAAAAGCAGGAAACGGATGAGAGAATTGAGATCGTCCAGTTCCGGGTCGCAAGTGACAATGACACGCGGCTTGGTGAGGTCTTCACTGGAGGTTTGGGCATTGATTTTGCAAGCGGGTAAAACTGCTACCAGTGTGGAAAGCAATAAGCATTTTAGTCTTTTCATATTATTATGGCTTAATAGGTGGAAATTTCTGGAAAGTATGAAGGAAAATGCTGTAAGATACAACATTTCCTCCATACTTATTACAACTAACCAGTAAATATTATTAGTAATTCGGATTCTGGGTCATGTTGCCGTTTACATTCATTTCGGCGGTTGGGAATGGAAGCAGTTCGTGTTTATTGGCTTTGAATCCGGCTTGGGCATTGGTTTGCAGGGTCCAATCCACATGTCCGTCTTCAAACAAAGCAGGTCTTTCCTTGCCTCTGTTAGCCAATGTTGTTGCTGCATCGCCCCAGCGCACCAGGTCTTGATAACGGCATCCTTCCATCCATAATTCCAGTCGTCTTTCCGTCTTGATGTCGTCCATTGTTACACTGCCCAAAGGTGCAAGACGTGCCCGGTCGCGCACTTTGTTAATGTATTGCAACGCCTTCCCTGAGTCAATACCACCTTGTACATGAGCTTCTGCTGCCAGCAATAAAACTTCGGCATAACGCATGCTACGAGTGTTGTTTGGACAGCGTAACCAATATAGATTGATTACATCTTCTTCGTAAACACGGTATTTCCAGCTGAAGTATCCGGCATTGTCATACATGTAGGCTATCGCCGTATTTAGTGAAATGCCCATGTCTCTCATCTGTTGGTATGTCTTTATGGAAGCATTTAAGCGATAGCCGTCTACGCCTTCTTCTGCCACAAATGCGTCATACGCCTCTTTGGTTGGGTTGAAGAATCCCCATCCGCCGTGTGAGTAAATTTGTGTAGGTTCATTGAATGCAAGCATATCGCCACGCCAGTGTACATATACCCATATCATATCGCTCATAGAGTTTACTTGATTGGCATCGTACACATAGTTGCTTTCGAACATACTTTCGCAGTTGGCCTCACCTTTGGTGGTTTGTATGTTTTCAAAATCATCATACAGGTCGTATTTCTGACTGCTGATTACTTCGTCCAATACTGTAGCAGCGTTGCTGTAGTTGCCTTGATAAACATACGCTTTACCCAACAATGCCTGTGCAAATTGTTTGGTGATGCGGTAAGTCCAATCGTTTACGTTGGCTTTTTCAGATAAATCCCCGCTTTCGGCAGCTTCTGTCAAATCGGTATTGACAAAATTCCAAAGAGTTTGCGGGTCGCCATTAGGCAATGCATATTCACTCATGGACAATACGTGGTCTACCAGCGGAGGAGTTCCCCACAAGCTGATCAGTTTAATATAGGCCATGGCTCGGAATACCTTGGCTTCAGCACGGGCGCGGCGTTTGATGTCGGAATCTTCTCCCACATTCTCCAATATCAGATTGGCATCATATACCACATTAAACAGATTTTGGTATAATGAAGATATGTTGCCGAAGCTTGCATCGAATGTGTAAGTTGATAATTGTTGGGCACTGGCTGCCGTCCAGCTTTCGCCACCGGAATAGCAATCGTCAGACAGCAGGTTTTTTATCCAGAATGCGGGTTGATATACAGTTTTCCATTCGTTATAGCAAGCCATGATGGCTTCTTCGGCATCATTGTCTGTCTTGTAGAAATCGTCAATGGTCGTTACACCATGCTGCCCGATGTCCAATTTGTCTACACAAGAAGCGGTAAGCAGGCAGCCACCTAAAAATAAACTTGATAAAATATATTTTGTTTTCATAGTTACTTATTAATTTGAAGTATTAGAATGTTACATTAAGGCCAAACACAATCTTTTTACTGCCAGGATATTGTCCTCTGTCCAGTCCCATTGCATTGCCGGTTGCCGTAAATTCGGGGTCAAATCCGGGATATTTGGTAAATGTAAAGAAGTCTTCCAAAGAACAGTAGAGGCGCAGGTTGCTTAAGTATACTTTTTTCAGCAGATTCTGAGGCAGAGTATATCCCAACTGTATCTGTTTGATTTTAAAGTAAGAACCGTCAAATACATATTTGGAACTCTTCAGGTATTTGTCGTAGTTTGAAGGATTGGCGCGTGCGTATTCTGCCTGGTCTCCTGCCTGTGTCCAACGTCCATTATAAAATTCAGTAAGGTTGTTGGCTTTCATGCGCGAGGTGCGGTCCCATCCTACAAAGACGTCGTTTCCTTGCGAGCCTGCTCCAAAGATGGTAAGGTCGATTCCTTTCCAGGCTGCATTCAATGTAATGCCGTATGTAAAGTCAGGAATAGCCGAGCCGATTTCAGTTTGGTCTTCATCGCCAATTATGCCATCTTCGTTTAAATCTGCAAATATAGGGTCGCCTGTTTCCGGATCTATTCCGGTACATTGGTAACCACGGAGATACCATATCGGATGCCCTTCTTCAAAATAGTTCATGATTCCGATACCTGCACTGGAAGTACTGCTCAGACGTTCCAACGTGGGATGCAGATAAGTTACTTCGTTTTTCAATGTGGCAATATTGGCTTTTATGCTGTATTTAAAGTCTTTGATGTTGTCTTGCCAACCCAGTTCAAACTCTAAACCTTTGTTTTGCACATCGCCGGCATTCATGGGCGAAGCTGTATTTCCTGCCAGTAAAGAGGGTACAATGCCTGTTACAATCAGGTCCTTGGTGGTTTTCTTGAAATAATCTACGCTCAGACTCAGACGGTCGCGGAACATACGCAAGTCTACGCCGAAGTTCAGTTGTTCAGAAGTTTCCCATTTCAGTTCGTCGTTACCGGTTGCCGAGGGTTTGGAACCTGTTTGATAACCTGCGCTTGCATTGCTGTCCATCGGATACATAATAGTTGACAAGATAGCGGCATCGTACATGTAGTCGGACAGTCCTGCTATACTACCGTTTTGTCCCCAGCTGGCACGCAGTTTCAAGTGTGTGATGGGTTCTACCTTTTTCATGAAGTTTTCATTGGAAATCAGCCAGCCCAACGATACGGCGGGGAAGTAGCCCCAGCGTTGTGTTTTGGGCAGGATGGAAAGGTCGGCGGCATCGGCACGGAAGGTGAATTGTGCAAAGTACTTGTTGTTGTAGTCGTAAGAGGCACGGCCAAAGTAAGACAGGTTGGCATAACGACGTTTTTCACCTCCGCTGAGTGTGCGGGTTGCTGTACCGGTCTGGTAAGCGAAGTATGCATAGTTGGGGTCGAGTTTTGTGATACCCAGGTCGAGGTTGTCGCCCGAACGGCTTCCATAAATGCCACCTGTTACGTCGAACGCTGTTTCGGAAGAGAAAGACATACCAATCATACCGTTTACGTTATGCTTTTCTTTGAATGTCTTGGTATAGTTGGCAAAGTTTTCCCATTGCCAATAGGTCGTATTGCCGCTCGAGGCGTCTACCGATACATAATCCTGGTACAGGTCGGAACAGGTGATGTTGGGGAATGTATACCCGTAACTGCTGCTGCTGGTAAAACGGTAGCCCAGGCGCGAGGTGATGGTCAGTTCCTTGATGGGCGTCAGATCCAGATAAGTGGAGCCGCTGAACACGAATCCTTCGCGGCGGGTGGTGCCACGGTCGCGCATGATGTACGGGTTGATGTTGTTGGAGTCACCGTAGGGAGAAATGGAATAGTAATTGCCGTTGGCATCCTGGAGCAGCGTGTGTCCCTGGTTCTGGTAGTTAACCATTGTATCCGGCAATTTGTCCGGTGCGTATGTGACGGGAGTCAGCGGGTCGAGCTGGAGGGCCGACAGCATGATGGAGTTGGTTGCCGAGCCTTCGGCTACCTGTTGCATGTGATAGCGGCTGAACGTGTTGTTTGTGGTGAACTTCAACCAGTCTTTTATTTTGTAGTCGGCGTTAAAGGTACCGCTGATACGGTCGAATTTGTCCTTGTCGCCTATTACGGGACCATTGTTGTCCAGATAAGACAGCGAGGCAAACAGAGAGCCGTTTTCGTTGGCGCCCTGGAAGTTGACATTGTGCCGTTGCATGAAGCCGTTTTCAAATGTTTCGTCAATCCAGTCTGTATCGGTTACCCCGTCCCAATAGCGGTTGATGGTTTCCATCGGAATCAGGCTGCTTTCGGTCATATACTGGATATACTGCTGGGCATTCATCACTTCGGGTGTACGGCCCAGGCGCTGCGATACCAGTTGCATGTCATACGAAATGCGGCGTATACCTTTTTTGGCCTTGCGGGTCGTGATCAGTACCACACCGTTACCGGCCTGTGCACCGTAGATTGCGGCCGAAGCGGCATCTTTCAGCACTTCCATGCTTTCGATGTCGTTGGGGTCGATGTTGCTGATGTCTTTCGTGCGCAAACCATCTACTACATAGAGGGGGTCGGAACTTCCGTTGCTGCTATAACCACGAATGCGGATAGAGGGATTGGACCCCGGTGCCGCCGATGAGGAAATAATCTGCACACCGGCTGTCTTTCCTTGCAGCGCCTGTTCGGCATTGGTGAGGGTGCGGTTTTGGAAATCTTCAGATTTTACCGAAGAGATGGAGCCGGTTACCGAACTGCGTTTTTGCACGCCGTAACCTACTACTACCACTTCTTCCAAGGTTTGATTATCTTCTTTCATCACAAGGTCGATGCGGCCGCTTTCCGTAGCCGTTTTTTCAATGGTTATGTAACCGATGTAAGAGTAAACAATGGTGGCGCCGGCATTTACTTGCAATGAATATTTTCCGTCCATGTCGGTTATCACACCATTGTTTGTACCTTTTTCGAGTACGCTCACGCCAATTAACGGTTCATTCAGCGTACCGTCTACAATCGAACCGGATATGTTGATTTGCTGTGCAAATACAGAAACAATACCCGTAAAAAGGAACAGCATCAGCGCTGTAATCCTTTTTTTGTTTTTGAGATAAAATTCTGCTTTCATTGAATATTACTTGAGGTTAATAATAGGATTATTCTATGGTTGTAAAAAATACCTATTGAAATACTGGGCTTCTACCCCATCCTTAATTGGACAAGGTGATGCATATCAAACCAATTACAAACAATGTAAACATAATGGCTATCAGGGGGACAGTTCCTTTGGGGCTCCTTTGAATTCTTTCCATACAAAGAATCCCCAGATCATGGCTACTACCGGTGCTGCGTTGCTCAGGGCATAGGCTATTGCCGGATTGGCCGAACCTGCTCCCATGAAACTCACAACCATGCCGCTCATCCAGATAAAGCCGCCCAGTATGCCGATGAGGTGGGTACGGACATCGCCTTTCAGATAGTCTTTCATGGTTACCTTTTTTCCCTGGGCCGGATGGCTCATGGCAAATGTGTTGAAAATAGGAGTCGAAATCAGTACGCCGGTTGCAAAACAAAACACGCCTGTGTAGGGTGTCAATGTGCCGGTACCACCCGATACGTATTGCGGGTCGATGGATTTCACGACCAGTCCGTAAAAGAACATGATGGCCAGTCCGGCTACAATGGCCAGCAATATGCCTTTTTTAGGCGTTACAGCTTTGTTTTCAGACATTTTTCCATATGCTTTTCCACAAATGTAAATAGCTGCCACAATAACTAATACGCCAATCCATAAAAGGGTTTGATTGCCAGGATAGACTTCTCCTCCCAGTGTGATGAGCAGATAATTAAAGATGATGCCGCCTATCCATGCCAGGCCTCCGCCAATGGGGAAACCTACCGACATGCCGGCTACGGCAATGGCTGCTGTGAGGAAGATGTTGCCAAAGTTCCAGACAATGCCGCCCAATATGGCGTATTTCATGCTGTTCCAATCCATAATTGCCAGGTCTTCAAAAAAGGTCCGGCCTTCGTTGCCAAGACTGCCCAGGGTGATGGCACCCAAGAGGGCGGTCACAAAAAGGCCAATGGTAAGGTCCCAGTAGAACAGTTCAAAACTCCATGTCTTGGAAGCCACCATTTTTTGCGTATTGGCCCATGAGCCCCAGCAAAGACAACAGTAGACGCAACAAAGAATGGCAAGAATGTAATTTTCTACAAGTATCATAAACTTCTGTTTTGAGAGTTATTTATTGGTGTAAGCCCGATAGCCGGATGTGGTTTCCTTGGCTGGTCCGTTCCTCGGTGTGCATCGGCCCGTTCCTCGGCGTGCGTCGGTGTGTTCCTCGGCGTGTGTCGGTACAAGGCAAATGGGACAAGCGGTGTCGTTGGTGTGTTTTCCGACTGTCGGCTTGCATTGATAATAATTTTTGGATTTGCAGATGTAACCTTGACTCTTGTCTGTAAACCTACTCGTGAGTATATAGTTCCCAACCCAGGTAGTTGCCGATGGCTTCATCCAAAATGTCTTTTACATTGGTGCGCACCATGGCCACATGATGTTCAAAACCGTTTTTGCAGATGTGTTTCATCAGTTTTTGCAAATTGGGCACCTGGGTAACAGCAATGCAGCCGTCCATTCCGTATGGGTCGTCGGTAATTTCGCCAGCTCCCAGATAAGCCTTGATGCAGCCGCGTGGGTCGTCGGTAGAGATGCGGAAGAAGGTGAAGTCGCCTTTTGTTACCTTGCCATACACGGCTCCGAAGGTGTGCACCTTGCCCAGCGTCCGTCCCAATACACCCAGCGGGCCTAGTTTCAGGTCGTTTCTGACAAATGATTTGGGGAAGTTTCCGCAGTGTGTGCAGACGCATTTGTTGCGGTCTTCGGCAAAGTTGTTGTTCCAGTCCAGCAAAGCCGAAGCGTTTTGGGAGGCTAGCGTCAGTGCATACATGGATATGGCGCCTGCAATATCTGTTTCGCAGGCTGCTGGAATCAGTTTGTCACCCAGCATGCTCATGGTGACGCAGGCTGCACAACCGTAATTCTGTTCCAATGAATCCCAGCATTGTATGGCTACGGCATCGACTTCGTTGGCTGCAATCCATCGTTCTACGGCTACACCGAATTTGGCCTGTAACATTAATTTTTCGTTATACTCTTTAGGTACAGTGGCGTAGCATCTGATGTCGTCCAGTTTTTTCAGGAAATCGGCATCATTGTCTTCTATCTTGCGGGCCGCAAACAATATTTCGGAAAGGTCTGCCGGAATAACGGTTATTCCGCTGCGTTGCAGCAGTTTTTCGCTGGCACGTACGGTTTGGAAGCCCGATGGGCGGGTACCAATCTGGCCGATGCGGCAATGGCGCAATCCGTTTACCACGCGGCATATTCCTGCAAAACGGTTGATGTCTTTAGCCAACAGCTCGGAGTAGATGGAATAGGTGTGGAGTGTGGTGTCGGTGAATGGGATGCCATATTGATACAGGTTGTTGCATACCGAGATTTTTCCACAGAAAGCGTCGCGGCGGCTATCCAGGTCTACTTTGTCGTTTTCGTCGTCGCATGCCTGTACCAGAACGGGTACATTAAGGTCTGCAATGGAGATGGCATTGATGATTCCGATTTCAAATCCGAAATTGGGCAAGGAAATAATAATACCGTCAATGCGGTCGCGATTCTGTCTGAACAATTCGGCACATTTCAAGCCGTCTTCTCGAGTTTCAATGCTACTGCTGCCGGTGGGGGTTGCGTCTTCGGGAAGGATTACATAGTCATAACCTTCTTGTTCAAGGGTTTTCAACAATTGTTTGCGGACGTCTCTTGCCAGTTCAGAATTAAAGTATGCGCGGGTACCTATGATAAGGCCAAAGCACATTTTTTCTTTTCTGCTTTTCATGGTTAGTGTAATATTAATTTGTTATGTTTTTAATTGATTAATTGTTTTACTGCTTTTTGCCAGCCTTCGTATAGTTCCTTCATTTGCATTGCATTGTTTTCGGGCATAATGCGGCAGCGGCTTTTTCGTAGGCTTTCCACTTCTGCAAAGTCTTTCCAAACTTTCCGGGCCATGCCGTTCATTATGACAGCCCCTAAGGCAGATGCTTCTTCGATGTCGGAACAGTTGACAGGTACGCGCAGACAGTTGGCCTGGAACTGCATCAGGAACTTATTGCGTGTGGGCCCTCCGTCTACACGGATTTCTTTTAAGCCTATGCTGGCTTGTTGGGTCATTGTATTTATCAAATCGGTTACTTGGTAGGCTATCGATTCAAGTGCGGCCCTTACAATGTGTTCTCGTCCGGTTCCCAATGTCATGCCACAAATGATGGCTTTGCAATCACTTTGCCACCACGGTGCTCCCAAACCGGCAAATGCGGGGACAAAATATACTCCTCCATTGCTTTCTATGTTGGTGGCCAGTTTTTCGGCTTCGTTGGGCGAATTGATTAATTGCAATTTTTCTTGTAGCCATTTGATGGTGGCTCCTGTGCAATGTATATTCCCTTCAAAGGCATAGAAGAGTTTTCCTAAAGCCGAGAAACCAATGGAAGTTACCAAGCCAGAAGGGGCGCTTGCAAATTTTTCTCCAATATTCACCATAACCGACGAGCCGGTTCCGTAGGTGGCTTTACCTAATCCTTCTTCAAAACACATCTGGCCGGCTAATGCACCGTGCGAATCGCCCAAAACCCCGGCAATGCTGATAGGTGCGTCAAATAGACCGTCAACCGTAGTTTCTCCGAAAATGGAATCGCATGGCAACAGTTTGGGCATCATGTTCTGTGGAATGGTAAATAAATCCAAAAGGTCTTCATCCCATTTTAATGAGTGGATGTTCATCAGCAGGGTTCGGGATGCATTGGTATAGTCTGTAACGTGGCTTTTGCCTCCGGTCAGTTTCCATATGAGCCAGGAATCTATTGTTCCGAACAATAATTCTCCTTTTTCGGATGCTTCGCGTGCTCCTTCTACATTGTCCAATATCCACTTGGCACCGCTTGCCGAAAAATAGGGGTCGATTAACAGGCCTGTCTTTTCTTGAACCATCTGGTCGTATCCTAATTCTTTTAGCCGGTTGCAGAATTGTTGTCCGCGCATACACTGCCACACCACGGCATTGTATATGGGTTTTCCTGTTGACTTGTTCCAAATTACAACCGTTTCCCGCTGGTTGGTGATGGCAAGTGAATATGCTGCGGCATTAGGATTTTCTTTGCCCAACAGTTCTGTGATGCCTTTTACTGTATTCCTGTAAATCTCTTCCGCATCATGTTCCACCCAGCCTGGCTGAAGGTATATTTGGCGGTGGGGGATGTTGATTCTACGAATCATTTCGCACTTGTCACCGAAAAGCATGATTTTAGTGGCCGAAGTACTTTGATCGATGGCTATAACAGAATGTTTCATTTTGAGAATCGGTGTGAATGATAATTTTTTAATGTATAAAATCGAGGGCCGCTTTTACGATGCCTTTTGAATCTAAACCATAATGTGCAAATATTTCACTCGACTTTCCATGTACCACATTTTCGTTAGGAATTCCAAGAATTTTTACAGGTACCGGATGTTCTGAAATGATTTCGGTGACCATGGCCCCTAGGCCGCCGTAACGGCTGTGCTCTTCTACTGTAATGATATGACCGGTTTCTGCAGCGGCTTTTAGCACGGCGTCTTTGTCGCATGGCTTGATGGAAGCCATGTCGAGTACGCGGGCGTGAATATTTTGCTTTTTCAATTCCAGTCCTGCCTGCCATGCATGGTATACAGTCTCGCCTGTACCTATGATGGTGAGGTCTTTTCCTTCCAGTAACACGTTGGCTTTTCCAAAGGCGAATTCAAAATCGTCGTTTTGATACACATCGGGAACGGCTGCACGTCCTACCCGCACATAAACAGGCTCGGGATAGTCAATCAGTAATTCAACCACCTTTTTTGTTTGGCGTGCATCGCAGGGGAGTATTATGTTCATACCTGGAAAAGTGCGTAAAACGGCAATGTCGTGCAAACTATGATGGGTAGCTCCTAAAGCCCCATAGGCAACTCCGCCACTGACTCCTAGAATTTTTACATTGTTCCGGCTGTACGCCAAATCAACTTTTATCTGCTCCAGGCTTCGGGCTACATAAAAACAGGCCGGCCCACATACAAACACCTTTTTGCCGCTATGTGCCAATCCGGCAGAAATGCCTACCGCGTCTTGTTCGGCAATGCCACACTCGATGAACTGTTGGGGCAGTTCTTTTGCGAATTCATCCAATGTCACGGAGCCGCGGGCATCTGTTGTTACAGCAATGATGTCTTTGTCTTTTCGTGCCAGTGACAATAAAGTGTCGGTAAAACTTTTTCTGCAAGCTATCATATTATTCTTTTTCTAAATTTGTTATTCTTTCTGTAATTTCTTGTACAGCCAATAGATATTGCTCTTCCGTGGGAACTCCGTGATGCCATTTGGCCACTCCTTCCATGAATGAGACACCTTTGCCTTTGGTTGTATGTGCTATCAACAGGTGGGGGGTATGGTTTGAGTAGTCGATGGATTTGAAAGTCTGCACAATATCATCCATGTTGTCGCCATCCATTTCCCTTACTTCCCAACCAAAGGCTTGCCAGCGTTCGGTAATGTTTTCTATGCCCATTACGTCTTCGGTGTTTCCACTTATTTGTAGATGATTGCGGTCTATAATGGCAACCAAATTGTCTAGTTTGTATTGGCGGGCTGCCATTGCTGCTTCGTAGATGGAACCTTCTCCTTGCTCTCCATCGCCCATCAGCACGAAGGTTTTATAGTCTTTATGATCTAATTTGGCTGCTATTGCAATGCCTACGCCAACCGAAAGTCCATGCCCCAGTGCTCCGGTATTTACTTCGATGCCGGGGACGTCGATTGTCGGGTGTCCTGACAGAATGGAACCGTATTGTCCCAGCGTGTCCAATACGCCTTCTTTTATGAGTCCTTTAGATTCCAAGGTTACATATAAGGCTTCTACACAATGTCCTTTGCTCAGAATAAACCGATCTCTTGAATCGTCTTCAAAATTTTTGGCATTAATGTTCATTACCTCGAAATAGAGTACTGTGAGCGTATTGAGACAGGATAAGTCTCCACCAATGTGGCCGGCTTTTGCGTTATAAATAATCTCCAGAAGTCTTTTTCGATTTCTTTCGCTTTGAAGTTTTAAATCTTTTGTTTTCATAGTTGTTTTTCTTAAAAGACACGACAAAAATAAGAAAACGAAAGTAAGAAAACGAAGAAAAAGAAAGAAAATGCTCGTTTGTTAACAATTTTTATAAGAAAAAAGAAGGTAAACGAAAATATAAATAATATAAATCAAAAGAAATCGAAGCGAATAGTAGCTATGAAAAAGAAAAACGAAAGTGTTTTTGTATAAGCTCATAGTTATTTTTCGTATATTTGCAGCCAATAAATAGTTTAATAAAATGTTGAACACCATAGAAGAAGGATTAGAAGCAATTCGCCGGGGTGAAGTGATTATAGTAGTAGATGATGAAGACAGGGAAAATGAAGGGGACTTCATTGTTGCAGGTGAAAAGATAACTCCGGAGATTGTAAATTTTATGATTACTCATGGCAAGGGGCTTCTTTGTGTACCATTACCTCAGACCCGTTGCCAAGTCCTTAATCTGCACCCTATGCTTGATGACAATACATCTTTATTGGGTACTCCGTTTACCATATCTGTTGATCTTATTGGATATGGCTGTACTACAGGGGTTTCGGCATATGACCGTGCGGCGACCATACGAGCTTTGGTTGCTGGAGATATAACTCCTTCGGAACTGGCCCGTCCGGGGCACATATTCCCGCTTTGTGGGAAAAACAATGGGGTTTTGGAGCGCAATGGCCATACAGAAGCATTGTTGGATATGACCCGTATGGCAGGCCTGACACCAGGAGGGGCACTTATTGAAATATTGAATGCCGACGGTACAATGGCTCGGCTACCACAGTTGGTCGAGATAGCCAATCGGTTTCAATTGAAAATTATTTCTATAAAAGCGATTCAAGAATATCGTATAAATAATAATACATAAACTCTGGTTATGGCACTGAATCAACGAAGGGTAAAAATCTTAGATTTAATCCGTGAAGACGGACATGCAAAAGTTCAGGAATTAAGCCGGATTTTTGGCGTAACAGATGTAACGATCAGACAAGATCTTGAGATATTGGAAAAAATGGGTTACGTACAAAGAGAGCATGGTGGGGCTTTTTTGAAAGATGTAGGCTCGTTTGCAAAGACAGGAAAGGTCTTGAATCAGACACATATTGACGAAAAAAGAGAAATTGCCCATAAAGCTATATCGTTTATAAAAGAGGGTGATAGTATTATTCTGGATTCTGGTTCTACTACTACCGAAATAGCAAAATTGCTGTTGCCATACCGCAATCTTACTGTCATAACCAATGCATTGAATATTGCATTAATCTTGGGTGAGAATCCTGGTATTAACCTTATTGTAACGGGTGGGGAATTTAAAGCTCCTACGCTATCGTTGACGGGGAAAATGGCAGCAGATTCATTTAAGGATATCAATGCCAACAAACTTTTTCTTGCTACGGCGGGTATATCACATGATATGACACTCACATATCCCAGTCTTAGTGATTTAATGGTAAAATCTGCCATGATAAAATCGGCAGAACATGTGTATCTGGTTGCTGATTCATCGAAAATTGGTGTTACAGCATTTGCTAGCTTAGGGGCAATTTCATTGGTGCATACTTTTATTACGGACAATAGAATTTCGGATGAGAACATTCAAAAAATGAAAGATGCAGATATTGAACTTTTGATAGCATAAGACGAAGTGTTGCTGTCTTTTTTGTTGTTTTTAAAAACAGGTAGGTGTGTAGGGATGTCTTTCAATGCATACCGATTTGTCTTTCGGTGTACAATGGTTTGAGAGTTTCAATCATCTACGTCGGGTATGTTCTTTGTCGTTGTCTATGATTTGTTCCACAAATTGTGTTGTAACTTTTTTCGGATATATCCCTTTTTGTGAATCTTTTGTTTTACTTTTGTGGTGTGATATCACAAAAACACCCCTGGAGCCGACGGGTGGGCAGGGGAAAGAGAGACAAAACTATTCTATTAATTTTAAAAACGAAAAAAGTTATGGCTATTTTATTCCGTAAACATCTGCGTCCGGTAGAGATAGGTAACCCGGACGGAGCGAAGAAAGTATTTCCTACCATTACCTACAAGTATACAAACTCGGCACTGCTCAAGGAAGTGGCGCGCGAAATCAGTACTACATCCGGGGTGACCGAAGGTAACGCGTACAGCGTGCTGAAGGACTTCCGCACCACCCTGCGCAAGCTGCTGCTCTCGGGGCGCACGGTCAACATCGAGGGACTGGGTTATTTCTACCTTTCGGCCCAGAGCAAGGGCACGGACACGATGGAGGCGTTTACCGCCAACGACATCACCGGCCTGCGCATCTGTTTCAGGGCCAATAACGATATCCGTATTGTAGCATCCGGTTCTACACGTTCGGATGGTCTGGTGCTGAAGGATGTGGATCGCATTGATAGTGAAGGTAGTTCGACCGGCGGAAGCGACGGTGGCGGTGAAGACGAGGGCGAATTGCCGTTAGGCTGATTCAGATTGGTACACGAAATAAAATGATGTGTCCGGTTTGACATAGGAAAATTGTGTGACTGGCCCGCCGTTGACAAATTTCAAGTCAGCGGCGGGCTTTCTTTTTTCGTAGATGTCAGGGAAAGGTTACCTGTTGATACAATTTTTAGGATTATGGTACAGATTCTTTGCAAAAATAACCGGTTCTACCGTAAATCTCTGTAATTTTATACCCAGCGAAAATGGGTGATAATCTGCTGGCGAAAAGCATTTATCGTTATGTGACTATGATTCAACCGGATAAGTCTGATGATTATTCTTTGAAACGCACATTAAACAATCATAAACATTGCATGACTATGAAACAAAGACTACTTGGAAAAATCGTTCCTGCCCTGTTTGCCGTGGGAATGCTCTTTACCTTTTCCTGTTGCATGCAGCAAGGAAAAAAAGGAATTTATCGTACTGAAGCGTTGGAACCGGAAGCATGGGATTCTTCTGCCTGGATTTCGGTGACCGATGCACCGGTGGTGAAAGGTTCGGTGGTGGACGGAACAAGGGCGGCCGACGGGGCCAGCTGGTTTGTCTCGACGGTGACGAACGGTCGGAAAGTGAACCGGGCTTGCTGGATGACTTCAGCGCTGGGAGTGTACGAAATCTATGTAAACGGAAAGCTGGTGGGCGACGAAATACTCAAGCCCGGATTTACCCATCCCGAAAAGACCCGCTTGTCTTTTACCTACGACGTTACCGATGCGTTCAATACGGAAACCGGTGCCAAGAATGTGCTGGCTGCACAGGTCACCCCCGGCTGGTGGGCCGACAAAATTGTGACTCCTTACAATCACGAAGGTATGGTAGGACGGAAATGCGCTTTCCGCGGTGTACTCGAATTGACGTATGACGACGGTAGCAAGCAACTCTTGGGTACCGATACGGACAGCTGGAAGGCAGGCATTGCCGGCCCGGTGACACATGCTTCCATTTTTGACGGTGAGGAATACGATGCCCGGATTCTTCCCGGCTTCGATACGCCTGAGAAATTGTCGACTCCCGAAGTAAACAACGAATTCAAAGGCCGACTGGTACCGTCGGATGGAGCAGAGGTTTACCTGCGTCGCGACTTGGCACTTTCACCCGTCAGAGCCTATGTGTGGGAAGGCGTAACGGATGAGCGTGAACACGAGTTCGGAAAAGTGGTTATTAAGCGGGAATATAAGGCTGGAGAGCCGATGACCTTGAAACCGGGCGAGCATCTGGTAGTAGACTTCGGGCAGAACTGTGCCGCGGTACCTTCGTTTGTGTTCCAGGCGGCCGAAGGGACGGTGCTGACGTGCCTTCCGTCCGAGCTTCTGAATGATGGGAACGGGGCAAAAAGCCGTGGAATGGACGGCCCCGAGGGTAGTGTGCACCGCCTGAACCTGCGTACGCCCGACAGTGGAATGAGATTGAAATATACTTTTTCCGGTAATGTAGCGGATACAACCTATTGTCCGAGATGCACGTTCTTCGGTTATCGTTATCTATCTATCAGCGCTTCGGCAGAAGTGTGTATCAAGCGCATCGAGTCTGTACCCGTTACTTCGATAGCCAAAACGATGGAATGTGGTACCTTGACTACCGGCAACGACCTGGTGAACAGGCTGATATCGAACACCGTCTGGGGCCAGCGCTCCAATTACCTGTCCATTCCCACCGATTGCCCGCAACGCAACGAACGTCTGGGTTGGACGGCCGATACGCAGGTGTTTGCCGAGACGGGTTCGTTCTTTGCTAACACGTCGTCCTTTTTCCGAAAATGGATGCGCGACATGTGCGATACCCAAAGCGCTACCGGAGGTTTTCCGGGTGTAGCTCCGCTAGCCCAGTATGGCAATGATATGATGCGGTTGGGTTGGGCCGATGCCGGAATCATTGTGCCCTGGACCATGTGGAAACAGTTTGGCGACACAACGATTGTGGCTGAATGCTGGGACTCGATGGAGAAGTTCATCCATCATGTCAACGAAACCCGCTACAACCACGTGGCCTTGAAGGACGAGAACTTTAACTACCAATGGGCCGACTGGTTGAGTTACGAACCCCTTGAAAGTTGTGGTGGTGGAGCTTTCGGCAAAGACGGTCCTCTGCCCGAAGCCGTGGATTATTGGAATTATCTGGGTGCCTCTTACTGGGTGATTGACGCAGGCATGATGCGCGACATGGCGGCGGCCATTGGGAAAGACGCTTCACGTTACGGGCAGATGGTTGCCGACGCCAAGGCTTACATCAGGGAGCAGTTCTTTACTGCCGAAGGTACCTTCAAGACTGAAATTCTGAACACCATGCAGACGCCGGCCCTGTTTGCCCTCAAGAACGGCATACTCGACGGTGAGGCCCGCGAGGCGATGATTGCCCGTCTGAGGGAAAACTTTGCCCAGCATGGCAATTGCTTGCAGACGGGTTTCCTCGGCACCTCCATCCTGATGCCCACACTCACGGAAAACGGCATGGCCGACATTGCCTGGGAATTGCTCTTGCAACGTAAGAATCCCAGCTGGCTCTATTCGGTAGACAACGGGGCCACTACCATCTGGGAACGCTGGAACAGCTATACGATAGAGAACGGCATGGGGCCGAGCGGCATGAACAGCTTCAACCATTATGCCTATGGCGTGGTGTGCGAATGGATTTGGGAAAGCGTGGCCGGCATTGCTTCCGACGTGGACAACCCGGGATTCCGGCACATCATCATGAAGCCCGTACCCGACAGGAGACTCGGCCATGTCGAAGCGGTTTACGATTCCGCCGCCGGACGCATCAAGAGTGCATGGCGTTATGAAGGCGACCAGTGGATATGGGATTTCACCATCCCCGAGGGTTGTACGGCATCCGTAACACTTCCCGGTGAAACCGAAGCCAAGGAGTACGGCCCGGGCAAATACAGACTGGTCAAGTAATATAAGTAGCAACTAAAGTGGCGTTTTAACCCGCCGGCAGAATGGAAGTGGTGTATATCCGTTCTGCCGGCGGGTTTTCTTTTT